>WBZP01000191.1_pt1 | contig 87933 bp, 75 predicted proteins | sample 5204301 | NCBI WGS metagenome assembly WBZP01 (sample SAMN12412401, study PRJNA552823) | activated sludge metagenome | isolation source: activated sludge from nitrification reactor of wastewater treatment plant... | place: USA: Pennsylvania | collected 2017 | reverse complement strand
GTATACTGGGCATGCCGAACCGCTTTCTGTGATCTGATTGGTGTTTGCACCCGTATCATGCCACAGCTGGCGGTTCGCTTATTTGTTCCGGATAATTCTGCAAAGCTCTCCTGAAGGGGTTTGAAACGATAAGGAGAAACAGATGGAAGAACACTTATGGAAGTTCAGAGGAATCCCGCCCCGCTCTGAAGGGGTTTGAAACGATAAGGAGAAACAGATGGAAGAACACTTATGGAAGTTCAGAGGAATCCCGCCCCGCGCTGAAGGGGTTTGAAACCCCAGCGCTCCCATCCTGGCTATTGATGCCAGGCAAGCAACAGAGGAATCCCGCCCCGCTCTGAAGGGGTTTGAAACCTGCACCAGGATAAGGCCGACAACGGCCAGGATGATCCAGAGGAATCCCGCCCCGCTATGAAGGGGGTTGAAACGTTAGGCACATACTTCCCTTTGTGGGGAGTATACCCGAGATGTCGCTGGGCGCGTTATTGCTGCAAGGCGCCCAGCGTTCTTGGCCTGATCTTTAGAGGTCGAACATTGGGGATTGGAGCTTCTCGGTCTGCTGCTCGATCTCCTCGCGGCGTGCCTTACGCTCGGCACGCAATGCCTTGCCAATGTCAGCTATGTTGCCGAACGTGACGGCGGCCTTCTGTCCAACTGAAGCCTGCACTAAGGTCGCCGATTTGCTGGGTTTGCTCTCGGTAGTATGGTCAACAACACGGCGGACGGGAGGTAGCCAGAGTCCTTGATACGGTAGCGCCCGAATAAATGCCATGCGATCGGGCAATGAGTCGTGGTCGATGCCCAGCCAGTCACGCCCCGCCGCGATAGCGTTTGTGAGCTCCTGGTGCCTCCGGGCGAAGGCAGCGCTAAGATCGCTCGACGTGCCAAGTTTCTGCGCTATTTGTGCCAGCGCGCCTTGATCAGCGCCGACGTGTTCGGCCAGACCACCTTGCGGTGTGTTACCACTAAACAGCGCAGCAGCCCCACCTTGGAATGCCAGCTGCTTGAGCTTGTCGTGGCTGACTGTGTCGGCGTAGGCAAGATAGAAAATGCGGACTTCCTCTTGCTTGCCTAGTCGCCAGGCGCGCTGGCTGGCCTGCGTCAGCAAGATCAGGTGCTGGGCCATCTCGAACCACACAATCGAGTCAATAATCTGGAGGTTGAGGCCTTCAGCAACTCTCCGATAGCCGACAATAACGGCTCGATGGCCACTCCTAATGGCAGCCGTGATGGCATCTTCGCGATCTCCTGGATCGATAGTGTCAGGTAGCTTCCACGGATTGTGGCGGCTCAAGACCTGCATCAACCGCGCGCCAACATCGCGCTCCGTGCTTTGCTCGTAATACACCATCACGCTTCTTCCCTCGGCCAGCTCGGCGCCGACGATCGCGTCGCAGCGGCGCTCCAGTGGGTAGCGATGGTCGGGCGAGCGCGTTGGCGCCTGGTATTCGAGCACGCGCCCGAGGTTTTCCGACCACTTGCCCTTCCGGGTGGTCCAAATCTGGAACGGTGGGTCAAACGGGTGGGCGACAAACCAGCGCGGCAGAATGCCGCTCATCATCCGGCAGGTGCTGCTGCCCTTCTTGGCGCGTTCGGTGAGGGTGTTCGTCATCTCCTGGTAGGCGCCAGCCAGGTTGCGCTCACTGGCCCACTGTCTCCTTTCCGCGAGCGCGCTGGCCGCGGTGCGCAGCTGCTCCTCGGCGGCCGCGATTGCCTCGACTTCTTCCGATGCCTGGGCAGCTTTCAACTCTGTCGTTGCACGTGTATGCACTTCGCTGGCCTGGGCAACGCCCGCTATCAGCTCGTCGTCGACCAGGCTGACCACCTCCGGGTACTCGAACAGCGGCGGCATATAGGCTGCTACGTCAAGAATGTCGATGTAGACGATCTCGGAGAGCAGCTCAGGCAGCAGGCGTGATGAGATGCCCGGTGCGGAGGTCTTGCTCGTGCGATAGTCGCTCAACCCTGAGCGGCTGCGATCACTCGATGGCACCTCGCGGGTGGTGTACATCGCAAAGCCATAATCCTCGATTGCCTTGTTGCTGTCCTTCCAGCTGTAGCCCAACCGCAGCCAGAAGTCGGGCGCAAACCTGAACCAATACCTGAAGAATAGCTCCAGGCTGCCGGCGTAGTGCGTGCCAGAGGCGTAGCAGACACTTTGTGCTGCTCGCTTCGCACGAGCGATTGCGCGGGCGATGTCGCTGTTGTCGCCGCGAGTATTGTGTGACTCGTCCACGCCCAGAAACGCGCAGCAGCCCTGATAGAACTGCTTGAGGTAATCGTAGGGCGACCAGGAGGTCGGAGAAACTGGAGCCAGGGCATAGCGCGCGTTCTCGGTTGCCTGCTGGCGCACCAGCTGCGCTTTCTGAATAGTCTCGCGGCGAGCGGTGATGCGTGGGTCTGCGCTGGGTGTATCCCACGTTGAGATCGACCCATGCGACCGTGGCATCGCGACCACTGGCCCATCGGCAGCTCGTGCCAGGCGCGCGTGGCCGCGCTTGCGTGGGACGAAGATCATCCCACCTTTTTGTTCGATCGCCTCCATCGCCATACTCCACTCGGCAAACGGCAGACTCGGATAGGCAGCTGCGACCGGCTCGATATAGGTTTTCGTCCAGAGTGCGGCGCCGCACTCGCGGCACCAGCGCCGTTTGGAGAGGAAGTGGGCGATGTCTCCGACCGGAGCGAGCACATCCTGATCCTGGGCTTCCGCCACATCCGTATCAACGTCGATCTGTGCGGTGACTAGACCCTCGCCACGCGGGATGTCCTCAATCACATGGCCGCAGTCGGGGCAATAGAAGCGGTATTGATGCTCAAGCTTCGTGATGATAGTGCCATCTACATCCTTGACGGCGATCGTGCGCCCCTGTGCGTCCGTGATCGCCTCTCCCTCGGCGTCGAGGTCAGGCACCTCGACAAGTCCCTGATCGATCGGCTGCACGGCAGTCGTCCAGGTGATGCGTCCGGGCGATGTCAGGCTCTGCGAGATGATCGCAATCACGCTTGGCGCAGTGCTGACGCGACATCGCTCCATCCAACGAGCGATGTCGGTGTAGTCCTCCACAACCACGACCTCGGCCTCGGGCCAGGCGCCTTGTATCTCGCGCTCCCAGGTGGTGGTGACGCGCTTGGGGGTGGTGATCGTCTGCGGCAGGGCATGGGGTAGGTTCGGGCCAACGTGTGGGTTGCTGCGCCAGGCGACCTTGAACGGCTGCACCCAGGCCGGCTGCTTTTTGCCGAGCATGGTCTTGGGCGTGTGGCACTGCTGCCTAAGCGCTCGAAGAGCAGCTTTTGTCTGCTCGGCTTCCGGCAATGCACGCCAGGCTGCCTGCGCCTGCGCCTCTTCCTCGGTTGCGGCGATCTCCTCGCAGCGGAGGGTCTGCCAGTAGTACGCGTTTTGGGCCATCAGTGCGATTAAAAGTCTTGTCTTGCCGGTGCCTGGTTGCCCTTGAATAGCCACCCGGCGCTTACTCGCCAGCGCCAGAAACATCGCATTCACGCGGTGGATCTGCGGTTCGGCCAGGCCGGGATGGGTCGCGCGGGGAAGCTGCTTATCGACACCGATCTGTGCAGTGACCTGCAGCATCCAATCCTCGGCGTTGTTCAGGTCGTAGCGGGGCTGGCGAAGCTCTAAAATCTGGCTGGCCAGGATCGGCAGCCAGTCATCCAGGAAGGTGAACACCGCATCGCCCTGGTAATAGCGCGTCTCGCCACTCACAAGGTCGAGCACGCCGAGGAGCGGGTTATCGATCTCCTGTGACTTGGCGACCACGCCGCGCTCGCGCTCGGCAGTCTCGATCGAAGCGGCGATCACCTGCTTGCCCATATTGGTCAGCAGCACCACCTGCTGACCGTACGGACCATTGATGATCCGCCCATCCAGCCGCCCATTCAGCACCTCGGCGGCCAGATGCGCCTTGCCGATCAGCGGCATCAGCGGCGCTGGGGTGGTGATGCCGCCCGGAGTGTAGGTCGTCGCTGCCGCCCAGCGTGGATCGCGGTGGCAGCCGCTGTGTTCGAGCGCCTGCAAGACCAGCGCCTCGCTGGCCTTGCGAATGGTGATGGCGGGGTGCGCTGCTGAGGATGGGACACAATAGGGTTCGGCGATTGGTAGTTCGGGTAGATCAGGCGGTGGCTCCTTGCCGACCCAGCCGTACTCGCCGTCGGCGTCGCGCGTGTAGCGCCATTGCACCAGAGTAACGACCTCACGCGCGTCAGCCTCGGCCAGTTGCTGGGGGCGTTTGTAGCCGACGACCACGATCTGGCTGTAGCGCTCGAAGCCGGCCTTATCCTCAATATCGTCAGTATTCGGGAACTTCCAGGCGCGCACGTCGTAGCAGCGTCGCGCCCAGGCGCTGATGAAGCGCCGGTCCCAGGCGCTGCGGGCTGGAATGATGCAGGCGATCACACCATGCGACATCACCGCATCGCAGATCTGGCGAAAGACCTGCAACTCCATGCGTCCGCCGTTCGTGACCAGGTACGGTGGATTGAGCATCGCCAGACTGAGGCTGCTCGGGGCGATGGTGACGTGCTCCACCGCAGCTGTAATGATCTGTGCCTGCGGCAACCGCGCGGCGGCTTGCTCGGCCCACTTGCCGTTGATCTCGATGCCGATTAGCTCGGCGTGTGAGTTATCCTTGAATGGCGCGAGCAAATTGCCCTCGCCACAGGTACCGTCGACGACCGTGAAGTGGCTGCGCGGGAGTTTGAGCAGATTGCGCACGATCTGCTCCGCGCGTGCGTCGGGTGTGGGCTCATGCCCGGCGTTGGCGATGTTCGGCAGGGTTCCATAGGCCATTGGACTATTCCTTTCTTGAGAACAAGAAGACGAGGCCACAAAGACACGAAGACTCGAAGATCTTTTGAACCTTCGAGCCTTCGTGTCTTTGTGGCGAAATAAACTTCGGTTGCGATCTAGGCGGCACGTTGCTGAGAATGGGCAATCTGAGCCGGGATCGCGAAGCGCCTTGATAGGATGCCTTGCCTGATCAGGTCGACCCACTTGATCAGGTTGCCGTCGATGCGCCAGCATTTCACGCCAGCGGCGGGGATCGGCGTGACCAACTGCGCATCAAGTGCTAGGTCGCACACGGATGCTGCCCATGTATCCGCGACCACAACGCCAATCGCGCGCAGGTGGCCGAGCAAGGCATTCGGCTCAGGCGTGGTGGCGGTCGCCGCGCCAATGAAATAGTGTGGAGGTGGGCCGGGGGGTGATTTGTCTGCTGGTGCGATTGTGGCTCCCTCAGTTGTCGACGGCGTTGGTGGGGGTGGCAGCAACTGCGGAGGAATGAGTGGCGCGCGCCTCCTGCTCTCGGCGACATTAGCCGTCGAGATTAGCAGACACCAATTTTTCTGGTTCAGCGAGCCGCCAGTCGTGATCAGTGCGCTGCGGAAAGTCGTGTAGCGGATGCCAGTCTGGATGGTGAGCTGTGTGGGAATGTTGCTTGCCTGACTGCCAAACAGGGTTGGCATGAAACCGACGCCGTTGCTCTTGCTTCTGAGCAATTCCATAATCACGGCTGACACCGAGGCGTCGGCGCCGACCAGGTTAAGCAGAACCAGGCCGCGATCGGGGTCGATCGCGACGGCGCGCACGCTGGGCATGTGTTTCTCGTGGGCCGCGCTGCCGATCTCCTCGTCAATAAAGGGAATGGGTGGGTCTGCGTCGATGATACCTGGGTGGGATGGTGGGTGCATAGATAGCTCCTTATGTGCTTGTCACAGGTCAATGCAGGTTCACCACCGCTGGTCAAGGTCGAAGAGCGAGCGCGCAGCGCGCGCGTGCCTTGACGCGGTGGTACAATCGGCAGCCCTCGTGACAAGCACAAAGACAGGTAACGATGGCTACGCGAGAGGAAGGGGTCTTTGGGTGTGGTCAGGTCAGCGTGGCGGGTATATGCGCATGCGTGGCGCGTGGTGATGACAACGTGCTCGTGGATCATGTCACGATCCAGCAGGCAGATCGCCGATAGGGCGAACATCCGCTAGACGTGCTGGTCGCAGTACTTCTTTTTCCCTCTTGACAAACATATAACACAACAATATAATTGTGTTAGATTATGAATTGATAATCGCAGCACAGCAAAATGGTTGTTCAATGATACCAGAGTTTGGATCAGTGGGGACGCTCCCGCCCGGTGTTCACTGGGCGAGCTGGCCAGAAATCGTCGATCGATTCGGAGGCACTGCGTATCGACAAGGACTTCTGGAGGGTCTGAAACGTGCGTTGGATGTGTTGCGGATTGCTGGCTGTCGCACGGTCTATCTCGACGGGAGTTTTGTGACGGACACCGTGGTTCCCAACGATTTCGATGCGTGTTGGGTGATCGATGGTGTAATGCCGGAATTGCTCGACGCTGAACTGTTGGACTTCTCGAATGGGCGGCAGGCGCAGAAGTTGCGCTATGGAGGTGAACTCCTTGCGATCAGTAGCCGGCAGATCGCGTGCACGCAATCACTATTAACCTTCTTCCAAACCAACCGGGACACAGGAACCGCCAAGGGCATTATTGCCATAGACCTACGGACACTACCATGATCAAAAATGAGCGCCAATACCGTATCACAAAGGCACAAATCGTCGAGCTCGACCAGGCGCTCGCACAGCTCGTCGAGCAGCCGGACAGCCAGGTTGATCCACGACTTCAATTGGCCGAGACCGAATCACTCCGCAGCCAGATTACTGATCTCCGGGCACAGATCGATGAGTACGAGTCGCTCGTTTCTGGTGAGCGACCAGTGCTCACGCTGGAGTCGTTTGAAGAACTACCGCGCGCGCTCATCCAGGCGCGCATCGCGGGAGGGCTGAGCCATAAAGATCTAGCGGAGCGACTTGGCCTGAAGGAACAGCAAATCCAGCGCTATGAAGCTACCGACTATGGGTCGGCGAGCTTGGAGCGCGTGCAGGAGGTTATCCGTGCCCTTGGCGTGCGGGTGCGCGAAGACGTAATCTTACCCACCGCCAATCTCTCATATGATCGACTCATGCTGCGGCTGAATCGCGCTGGACTCGATAGGGGTTTCGTGGTCACGCGGCTCATACCGCACCAGCTTCAAGCACATCTCGAAAACCGAGAGGATACAAGCGATCCAGACACACTGGTGTTGCGTGTTGCCTCGGCAATCGGCCGTGTGTTCGGTTGGACGAATGCGGCGCTCTTTGGCTCAGGGCCTCTGCTGCCCAACATGGCTGTCGTTGGGGCAACTCGATATAAGACTGCAAGCCGGGTCGATGAACAGCGCACCAGCGCCTACACGGTCTATGCGCATTTCCTAGCGTTACTGCTCCTTGAGGCCACTGCGGCGTTGCCGCAGAAACCCATTCCGACCGACGCGCACGCGATGCGTGCGGCGATTGTGGCGGCCTATGGGTCACTCAATTTCGAGCACGCACTACGATACATGTGGGGGTTGGGTATTCCAGTGCTCCCACTCGCAGACTCGGGCGCATTTCATGGTGCATGCTGGCGAGTCGATGGGCGCAACGTTATCGTCCTCAAACAGCATGTGCGCGCGCCGACACGTTGGTTGTTCGATCTGCTGCACGAGGTATATCACGCGGGGCAGCAGCCTGAGCAGCGTGAGCTCGCGGTCATTGAGGACAACGATATGACGAAAGAGCGATTGGAGTCGGATGAGGAACAGGCAGCGAGCCAATATGCCGGTGATGTCCTGCTCAACGGGCGCGCCGAAGTGCTCATAGCGCAATGTGTACGGGCGGCCGGCGGCAGCATCGAGCGTCTGAAGAAAGCGCTACCCCAGGTCGCCGAGCGCGAACGCGTGCGTACCGACGCTCTGGCCAACTATATGGCCTTTCGGCTTTCACTTCAGGGCGAGAATTGGTGGGGTGCCGCTAACAATTTGCAAGCAACTACACCCGATCCCTGGCTCGTCGCCCGTGACGTGATGCTGGAGCACATCAATCTCGGCGCTCTGAATGAATCCGATCGGAGTCTGCTCCTCCAAGCGCTGTCTTAGCACACATAAATCTGAGTTGTTACGTAAAAGGAAGAGGTAATTGATGGCACTTGAACCCTTGAAGATCACCTGCACCAGCACGGATTGCGAGAATGGGCTGCACTGTTACTTGCAGAAGCACCGACAAGCGGCAGGGAGTGCAAGTGGCCCCTGTCGTGAGTGCGGTGCGACTCTCATCGATTGGGATCGTGTGCATACCCGGAATCTTGCCGATGTCGCACATACGTTTGTCGCACTCAAGACTGAACTGATCCGCCATCGCTTCTGGCATCAGGAGATCGACGAAGTTGCCATCAATCATGCCCGACGCAAGGGACGCGCCGGAATGCGCGTCGCTGTCGAGAAGATTCTCCGGCAGAAAATCGGCTCCGCCCAGCCCTATCGCGATGGTGCGCAGACGCCAAAAAGCGAAAACGCTGTCCATTATGCGCAGCATGCGACGGCGACATGCTGCCGTAAATGCGTGGAGGAATGGCACGGCATCCCTCGTGGCCGGGAGTTAACGGATGAGGAGTTGGCCTACTGCACAGCTCTAGTCACTATGTATATTGAGGAACGCATGCCCTATCTCACCGAGAACGGCGAGTATGTGCCGAAACGTTCCCAGCAGATTAGCACGGCGATGCGATACAAACAGCGACGGGAGGCAGGCCATGCTGGACACTGAGGCCGTCTCCGCGAAATACCGATCGGCGTTGGTCGATCATGCTACGCAGCGAGTGCTGATCACCAATTTTTCTGGCACGCAGCAGGAACAGGATCTGACCGATCCGCCGAATTGCGCCGGATTCGGACGTATCCGGCACTTTCGGCGCGGCAGTCCTGGCCGCTGGCCGCAGAACCCACTCCCGATTGACCCGGCGCGCAAGGCCCTCGGCCTGCCGCTAACCGATATGATACGGGCGCAGGTGTTTCAGAATGCTGCATGCAACTGGCGGTGCTGGTATTGCTTCGTGCCATTCAACTTGCTGGCCGCCAATCACAAACATGCTGCATGGCTGTCGCCAACCGAGCTGATAGACCTGTACCTCGATCAGCCGGATCCACCGCTCATGATCGATCTCACAGGTGGCCAGCCCGACCTGACGCCGGAGTGGGTGCTCTGGATGATGGACGAACTGGAGCACCGGGGACTGGAGCAGACCATATACCTGTGGTCGGATGACAACCTCAGCAATGACTACTTTTGGCGCTTCCTGACGGACGCAGAGCATACACGCATCGCGGCCTATCCGCACTATGGTCGTGTCTGTTGCTTCAAGGGGTTCGATGCCGAGTCGTTTGCATTCAACACCAGCGCTGAACCGAAGCGCTTCGGCCAACAATTCGATTTGATGCGCCGGCTCCTCGACGTCGGCATGGATATATATGCCTACGCGACGTTCACGACGCCACGCGCGGTAGGCATCGACGACGCGATGACGTGCTTTGTCGACCGGCTGCAGCAGCTCGATGAGTATCTGCCGCTGCGCACTGTCCCGCTACAGATCCAAGAGTTCACACCAGTGGCACGCCGGCTCACCGACGTGATGCACCGCGCGATGGAGCATCAAAAGCGTGCGATCGACGCCTGGAATCGAGAGCTGGAATCGCGGTTCAGCGGCGCGGTGCGCGCTTGGAATATCGCCGATGTCCCGCTGCGCGGAAGGAAATCGAAACATGACATCGTCCAGCATGCAGACAGAACCATTTGATCGTCGGATCGACCGTTGGGTGCGCCACGCGCTGGCTCATGGCTGCACCTCGCTTGACCAGATTATCGGTGCGCTCCCTGGCGTCTATCCATCGATCGTTCGCGATTCGATTCGGCGCTTGGCGTCACATGGGCATGGGTCTGTGCGCCTAGATACGGTTCAAGAGGTACTCTGGCCAACCCCCTCCGCAGGTGTATCGCACACGATCGCTCTCCCTATCCCGCATCCGCTGGACTATGATTGGCGCTTCAGTGACGCGGCAGTGGCATACCTATTACGAACGAGCGCGGCGCTTGCCGCGCCAGGCGCAACCATCGCGCTGCTTGGCACGCCAAGCATTATGCGCGCGGTTATCGAGGAGCCGCCCCCCTATCAGTTCGTTCTCGTCGAGGCGAACAGTGCGATAACCACATGCCTTGCAGCGGCAGCCCCGACGGCGCGCATCGTTCAGTCCGACATCGGGCGAGACCGATTGCCCGATCTCACCGCCGCTGTCATCATCGCCGACCCGCCCTGGTACAAGGAATACATTCGGTCGTTTCTCTGGGCGGCCTGCCGGCTCTGTCAGATAAACGGGACGATCCTTATGAGCGTACCACCAGTTGGGACGCGGCCCGGCATCGCGCTGGAGTGGGAGCGGACGCTGCTCTGGGCGGAGCAGCTGGGCCTAGCACTCGTGCGCCTGGAACCAAACGCCATCGAGTACCGCACACCGCCGTTTGAGCGCAACGCGTTGCGCGCCGAAGGTCTAGGCACGCTGTCGCCCTACTGGCGGCAGGGTAATCTCGCCATCTTTATGCGCCAAGATGTACGGCGTGTGCGGCGGCCGCCACTCCCCGCGCATGATGGACAGTGGGAGGAAGTGCAGGTCGATGGCGTCCGTATCCGGTTGCGTCGCCGCGTTGTGGGTGGCTTCTCCGACCCGTTGCTCATACCGCTTGTGTCTGGACATGTGTTATCATCGGTCAGCCGGCGCGATCCTCGCCGCCAACAGGCCGACGTGTGGACCTCGGGCAATCGTATCTTCGCATGTCGCGGAACTGCGCTCCTGACGACAATCATCCGTTCCATCGCGTCAGGTCAGTCATCAGTGGCTGCAATCCAGGAACAGATTGAGCGCCCGCTGATCATGGCGGAGCAATCGCTCGTCGCGTGTGCTATACGGCAAATGACGCGTCTCATCGCACACGAACAGCGCGATGCTTTGCATTTTGGGGAGGGAACCGTTCATGACGAGTCAGAATACCTCGCTGCTCGGCGATCTCCTAGCAGCCGTTCAGGGTGACCCGTTCTGGGAGTCATACCTGGTGCCACTAGTGAGCGATGTGCAGCCTGCCTTCGCACTCCACCTGGGGATTTTTGTTGAGCCATACCTGCACTATATCTTGGACGGTCTGAAGACGGTCGAGTCGCGCTTTTCGACGCGCCGGCTCGCCCCGTATCACCATGTCGAGCCCGGCGACGTGCTCCTCCTGAAGCAAACAAGCGGTCCAATCGTCGGCCTCTGCCAGATCACGCATGTCTGGTTCTACCAGCTTGATCCGCAATCGTGGCAAACCATTCGCACAAGCTTCGCACAGGCGCTCTGTGCTCAAGACCCCGAGTTCTGGGCCGCTCGTGCCCATGCTTCATTCGCAACCTTGATGCGCATCCGGCAAATCCAGACGATCGCGCCGATCCCTTTCCAGAAGCGGGATCGGCGCGGTTGGGTTGTCCTTCGACCAACCACCCAGCAATTGGAATTATCCTTATGACGCCGGTTGTCCTCGCGTTCGCCGGGCGCATCGCCAGCGGCAAATCGACGATCTCGCAGGACGTCGCGGAGGCACTGTGTTGGCCGTGGGTGAGCTTCGGTGACTATGTGCGTGTAGAGGCGCGCCGCCGAGGGCTGGGCGAGTCGCGTGCAACATTGCAGCAGGTCGGCGACGAGTTGATTGCAGCTGGCTGGGAGTCATTCTGCCACGCGGTGCTCATGCACGGCAACTGGCATCCTGGGCAACCGCTCATTATCGACGGCATACGCCATGTCGAAGCGCTCCAGATGCTCAAGGACCTGGTAGCGCCGCAGCGCGTGCTGCTCGTGTTCATCGACGTACCCGATCCCGTTCGCGCTGCGCGTCTCGAGACACGTGGCGTCACGATGGACGAGCAGCAGCAGCGAGATCGCCACGCGAGCGAAGCTCAAGTTCAGACGATGCTGCCTGTACTTGCTGATCGTATCCTGGACAGTACGCGACCGGTTGCCGATCTCACGCTCGACATCACGCACTGGGTGGAACAGTGTGTGCGCGAGAAACCGGTATGACGTAAGCTGCGCCCGGCGTGACAGCTCTGTCAGCCAGTGCGGATGAACCACGATCTATACCCAGGTCGAATGTTGAAGTCATTCGTGCTATGAAGGGGGACGACGGCGAAGGCGACGATCTCCAAGTCGCTCGGCGGCGCATCGTGCAGCGTTGCGCAAATCATCGTGCCACGCGGCAGCGCCCGGAGATCCAGGGCAAGTTGGCCAGAGGCGCGGATGGTGAACAACTGCCCATCGCTCTGGATAGTGAGGAGCGTGGTTGGCTCATCCACAAGGTAGAACATGGAGCGCACCTGACAGATCAGCTGCACCATATCGGAATGTTGTTGGTCGTTCATGAAGTCGCTCCTCCCCGTTAGGCAGCCGCGTCGAGCGGTGCTGCCACATCTGTCATCTGCCCGACGAGCCCGAGCGATCGCTCGGCGTCCTGGACGCTCCGGCGTGCCGTAGAGATGCGAATATGGGCCATGGTGAGCTGCGCACGCGCCGACGCGTGCTCGGCGGGATGGCTTGCCAACCTGTTCGCGAGGTCATGTAAGCGCGCCGCTATGATGCGCAGTTCCTCTTGGTAGCTCACAATCGAGCTGTCCATTGCAGGCGACAGCTGAGGATGACGTGCAGCTTTGGCCTGTTCGTACTCGATGGCCTCGATCGCTTTCGGGAGCGTCGGGCGGCTCCCAATGTAGTGGCCCTGGTGATAACAATCGTAGTCACAAGCGGCGTAGCGCAGCACATAGTCGAGCGGGTCTGGCCCGACCTGGGTGATCTGTCTATCTTCATTGGTGATAACTTCGGTGTGCATGGGGTGTTCCTTTCAATGCATGGTGGAAAAGCGAATGAGTAGCTCACATCGGCCGAGTACAGAGACAGGGGTTTCTAGCTGATGGCGTGGCGATTACGCTTCCTCGCTCAGGAAGAAGCGGATGATATGTGGCCGGCGACGACGGCTGCGGGGCGAACGATATGGGACGTGCCGTTCGGGGGTGCCATCCCAGTGGGTGGCGTTGCGTGGCTGTGTGTCTTCTTTGTGGCGTTTGGCTTTGCCACCGCGTGAAGCCAACTCGCGCATGTGCTCCTTGCCATACTTTTCAAGCGTGGTCCGGCCGCCCTTGGTCGCGATCGTGACCAGGTAAACGCGGCCGTGAGTGTCGCGCAGCGCACGCCCGCCAGCGGCGCCAGGAAAGAGGCCAAAGAGGTCGTGCTGGGTGAAGTCCTTGGTGTAGATAGACAAGTCCATCGGTGTTGCTCCTGTGGTGAATTTGAGTGGGTTGAAGCCAACGCCGAAAGACACGCTGCGTGGGCGTGTCACCGGCAGCTATCGTTCACCAGCGCAGGTCAAGGCCGCAGAGCGCAGCGCGCCTTGACGCGGTGGTACAATCGGCAGTTCCGGTGACAGGCCCCAATGACAGGTAAAAAGAGGTCGGGCCGTACGCATCGGACGAGCAAGAGAAGGGAGACTGGCGGGAAATTAGGGAGTATGGCTGTATCGACGTACGGAAGAAAGTGTTCCGTGCACAGCACAGCCTACAGGCGGGGGATGTGCCTGCGGGCTGTGCTGTAAAGAAGTATGAAGGAAGCTAAGCGGCCAAGCGCGCAGCCGAAATACCAGAAACTGCTTCTGTTTCTTCGCCGTCCGCGTGCTCGCCCAGGAGACGTGTCTCGACAACCTCAATAATTTGTGCGGCGGTCTTCTGGATGGTGTCCATCAGGCGCGTGATGATCGCCGCACCGTCTTTCTGGCCAACATATCCTGCAATATACGGAAAAGCATAAGCTCCAGCGTCGAGGCCGATCGCCATGCAGACGACGAAGGCGACGCCCTCGGCGAGCGTCTCGCGCTCGGTGCGGTCGCGGGCCTGCCGGATGGCTGCCGTCAGCGCGTGGGCCAGCTCGTGAATGAGCACGTGCAGCATTCGTTCGGGAGTGGCTGTCTGCACGCTGATGGTCTGGTTCTGGTAATTGCAGCGCCCTTCAGCTTCGTCGTTCTCGGGGTGCGGCACCATCGAATAGCCGATCGATGCAGCGAAGTCGACTAACACGGCATAAGCACCTTCGGGCGCGTTGCCGGCGATCTCGCCGAGCTTTATTGTTGGTAGTGGTTCGCCAACCGTCTGCGCAATATCGAACACTGTGGCCGTTTTGAAGCGTGGAATCAGCTCTTCGATAACCTCGCCGGTGGTGGCATCAATAGTGGACTGCTTGAATGGTGCCGGCGCGAAGATCGTGATGCCGGTCTCGCCGCGGCGCACCTGCCGGCCGAGCTTTTGCCAGGTCGTATAGCCGGCGACCCTGGTTGCTTCGGGCCGCTGGAAGAGGATCAGGAAGACATTACGCGCGCTGTAGTGGTGAAATAATGCCTGGGCTGCGAGATACCGCTTGAAGGCCTCGCTATCCTGCACGGTGGCGACCTCCTTTTTGAGTTGCTCGCCCAGGTCGGTCAGGCGTTGCTGTTTGGCCGCGCGCCAGGCGGCCTTGTCGGCCTCGGTGAAGGTTTGCTGTTTGGTTCGCATGGATGGTTTGGCCTTTCTGGATAGTGTGGGTGAAATAGCAGGTACCACGAGGCGTGGCCAGCGCACACAGCTGTGCGGCCGACCAATGCCTCGCGGTGCGACCAATTGCAGCCTGAAATAAAGCAGATTGATAGTTCAGTATGGTGAAAGAAGCGAGGAAGGGTGCAGGGACTTAGCGCTTGTCGAAGCCGAGCCCGCGTTCCCTGAGCGAGACCCAGGTGCCGTGGCCAATCACAATATGGTCCAGGATGTCGACATCAAGGAGCTTACCGGCTTGCACGATCTCGCGCGTCACGAGGACATCCTCCGGGCTGGGCGTCGCGTCGCCGCTAGGATGGTTGTGCGCCACAATCAGCGCAGCGCTATTGCGGCGAATGGCCTCCTTGAAGACCTCGCCAACCCTGACCATTGAGGCATTGAGCGAACCGATGTAGACCGTCGAGATCGCCTGAATACGATTCTTGGTGTCAAGCAGCACCGTCCGCAGATGCTCTTGATCCAGGTGACTCATCTCCAGAAGTAAGAGGTCGGCGATGTCGCCAGGACTCTTGACCTGCCTCCTCGCCATGTGTTCGCCACGCGCGACGCGCGTGCCAAGCTCGATCGCCGCCTTGAGCTGGGCAGCGCGGCCAGTGCTGATGCCAGCGACCAGCTGTTGCAGCTCGACCGTGCTGAGTGCCTGTAGGCCACGCAGTCCGCCAGCCGCGATGAGCAGGCGCTGCGCGGTTTCCAGGCAGGAGACGCCGGTGATCACGGCCAGGAGTTCGGCATCGGAGAGTGCTGAGGCGCCCTGGTGTGCGAGGCGGTGGCGCGGCTGATCGGTGGGAAGGAACTCGCGAATGGGGAGGGGATTGGACCTTGGCAGCGGAAAGAGCGAGGTCTGTTCTGTGAGCGTGTCGTCGGCAGCGTCGGTGGTGGATTGATCGCCGGGGTGCATGGTTGGTTCTCCCTTCGTAAACGTGCTTGTCGCGGTTTACGAAGGGTCACCACCGCGAGTCAAGGCCGCAGAGCGCAGCGTGCCTTGACGCGGTGGTACAATCGACGGCTCCAGTGACAAGCACCTACGACGGGTTTGCAGGAAAGCGGTGCAACCGCTCCCGTCGCCACCAGCTTGACGCTCGTGGTAGGATCGCGACAAGCCCGGTGAACGATCAACCGTCAGTGACAAGCGCCTGTGAGGTAGGGCCGCTCGGCCGTCGCACCCAAAATAGCATCACACGCAATGGAGGATATGGTATGTCCGAGATTGAGAACCACGGTGCTGGCACACGCGAGCAGCCCTGGCAGCTCACAACTCCCAGTGGATCATCGCAGTACATCATGTACCGCGATGAGAGTGTGAGCCCACCAGCGCTCGTATGCGTCGTGGGCAAAACTGAGCTGCGCTACCAGCTGCGCTGCATCGAGGATCTCCACGCGATGCTCAAGGCGCATGGCGACTGGATGCCACTTGGCAGCGCGGACGAGCAGAAGCCTGCCGCACCCGGAACCATCGAAGCCTGGGGCCGCGCGTCCGATAATCCAGTTGGCGGCTGGTATGGCATGAAGAAAGGGCTGCGCGGGCGGTTCGGCATGTACGTGCCGCCACTGCTGGAGGCGCTTGGGCTAGCCGAGGTCGAGCATAATCCCAAGAACAACCGCATGCGCGCGCTATAGGCCGAGTTCACGTTCGGTAAACAAAAAGACGGCCGGATACGCCTGTATCCGGCCGCCCTGTTGTGCTGACTAGCTCAACGTGACCATCTGGCCGCACGCGCACGCGACCTCAGCGCGATTGGCGAGCAGCTGCGCGCCACATAGCGGACAGCTTGACGCCACGAGAATGCCATTCGTGATCTCAAGCGGGCGTACGCGCTCGACAAAGCCATCGGGCTCGTACTCGTTGGGCTGCCAGCGAATGTCGTAGTCCAGCGCAGTACCCACGCGCTCGACGAGCACCTCGTAGACCTCGGCGCACATGGTCAGGCGCTGCGCGGCGACGGCGATATCTAACCCGGCCAGAAAGGGCCGAAGCTGAGTGACCAGCCCATCGGTGAGCTGTAGAACAATGATGGCGGTCTGTGTCTCGGTGATCATCTTGGTGCTCCTCCTTGCCGTTGTGCGGCGTTGTTATGCTGGCGATGACCAGCCGTGACCACAGAAGGACGACGAGGGTGAAGGGCGCGGACACGCGTCGCGCTCGCGCGATCTGGACCCTTCACGCTGGCGGCAGGCAGTGGTACGGTCATGGGCAAGCCAGCGAGGGCGCCGCTCACGAGCAGGCGAAGGAGAACAAGCACTGAGTTAGACCGACGATGTGATTTTGCTTGCGACAGGCGTCGCAGCTCAGAGGGGAGGTTGGACGCGCCCGCCTATCAGCTTAGGATGGGCTCTAGCCGTGAGAGCGTACGATATGTAGTGCTGCCGACGCAGCTGCGTGGTATAGCACACGCCAGAATACCAGCAGTGAGGGGAAGATGAGGAGGCATGAAGCAAATTTGAACGGCTCAAGAGGCGTGAGTTTCGGCGACACGAGCTATGCAGAGTCGTTTCGGGCGGTCTTCCGAGCTTCAAACTCGGCAGAAAGCGCTGCTTTGCGGAGGGCGAGATCGAGATTCAGTCCACGCAGATGCCAGGCAATACGACGGCCTGCGATGCCGGCGCATCGGGAAACGCGGCCTGGGCCTGCGCGACGATTGCTGGTTCAACGAGCGGCAATAGCTCTGGCAGCCGGATTTTGGAGTAGGAGTCAGTGCCACGAATCTGAAGCCGATTGAGATCCTCATCCGTGACTGCGCCGGGGTTGGCGTTCAGCTCAGAGACGAACGCGATCACACGCGGTGGCAAAGGCTTGGCAGCACGCCGTGCTAGCTCGGCCGCCTCGACAAACAGTGGCGGAACGACCACCTGCTCGTGCAGCTTCAGCTCACCACGAACCTGGTTAAGCAACTGGATCGCCTGCTGGCGCAATCGCTGAAGGCCAGCATCTTCAGGCTGGCTGCCTGGTCGCAGGAGAGCGATGAACGCCGGCGCGGCCGATCGTCAGCGCGCCCACATAGTCCTCGGCCAGAAATGCCTTGAGACCCGCGAGCAGCGCGTGATAGGTCAGCCGCTCGACCGCCAGAGAAGCGGTGCTGCCGCTGCCGGCAATCGTTCCCCGGCCGGCGGCCAGCAGTTGGGCTTTTGCCCCGGCGATACCCCACTCGTGACAACTCCCAACCCTAACGGATTGGGCTTCTCGGTTCAACCGCCACCCCATCGGGCAACGTCCCCGAAGGCGGTGCCCCCGCCCGTAAGATATTTTGTGCAGCGTTTACATCTCTATCGGCGACATACCCACAGATTGGGCAGCGATGCGTTCGCATCGACAACGACTTCTGCACCAACTCGCCGCACTTGGAGCACTGTTGTGTTGTGAAGCGCGGGTTGATTCTGATCACCTGTCCGCCAGCACTTGCAGCCTTGCAGGTCAGGATAAGCAGAAACGCGCTCCATCCAGCGTCCAATACGCTTTTTGCCAACATGCCTCGCGCCAACGCTCGAATATTCAAATCCTCAACGACAATTGTGCGGTAAGTATCCGCATACTTCTTGGCAGTCTTGAAATGAAAATCTCGCCGCTGACGCGCAATCTTCTGGTGGGTCTTGGCGACCTCTCGCGACATCTTCCTATATCGATGGCTGCCCTTCTTTCGGGCGCTCAACCGGCGCTGCTTGCGGCGCAAATCGGCCTGGCCCCTGCGGTAATAGCGCGGGTTTTCAACCATGTTGCCGTTACTATCGGCAAGAAAAACCTTAAGTCCTACGTCGATGCCGATCGCTGGCCGCGTATCATGATCAGACGCGGGTGTTGGTTCTGGCATCTCGCAAACGATCAGCGCGTACCAATGACCATTCGCGCGCTTGACCAGATAGCAGGTTTTGGGCGTACCTTCCATCTCGCGGTGCCGCTTGATCTTGATTGCCCAGCCGAGCTTCGCAGGGACGCGCAACATGCGACCCTCTAGCCGAACTTCGTGGCCTTTGCCCCATTGGCGCAAGTGGATGCTGTGCCACTGGTTGCCGCTTTTAAAGCGCGGAAAACCCCATCCCTCCGCTTTGTGCTTCAAGAAACTGCGTAGCGCCTGCTCCAGACGCGCGGCTAGACTGTGCATGGTCGATACAGGAACATATGCGCCGACGCGCCCCTTGAACAGCGTGCCGAGCTCATACTTACCAAGAAACCGTCCTGTCTCGGCATAATGCGCCTTCTGACGTTCCAGCATCTCGTTGTACAGCTGACGCGTCTCATACAGGCATGCATCAAGGCGGCGGCGTTGCTCGCGCGTTGGGTAGAGGCGAAACTCGTATGTTCTCACGGCATTTCTTTTCATGCCTCTTCCCAAGCCGCCAGCACCGTATCGAGGTCGATCTCTAGACCGTGATAGACCAGCCAGGCGGCGTAGGCCAGCGCCTGGCGTACGCGCTGCGGCTCAGTCATAGCTGCAACAAGCGCGAGCGCACGATCTTTGTCAGCGTGATACAAGGCAGCAAAGTCTTCGGGGTCGTACAAGGTTGGGACAATGGCGGCTATATCGAGCTGTGGCGTAGTGAGGATATGCAGAGGTATCAGGCGCGTCATGGCGATCTCCGGCGTGAGCCAGCGCGCAATGATCAACGCACTGGACACGAAAAACGGCACCCCACTGCCAATGCAGGATGCCGCCGGGTCGCCGCATTACGGTATAATGCGCCCAGCCACACGCCTGGCGAGATCAGGTGTGGGGTTAGCAGCCGTAAGGTGTTACCAGCACCGTGCGGCTGCGATCATTTGTGCGACTATAGTATCCCATTTTTGGGATACTGTCAACTACCGCGATACTTTTTGGGGACGTTTTCGATGTGGCGACTGCTGAGGTAGATATCGATCGCAGCACGTGTTGAGAACCATTGATAGCCAAGACGCCGCGCGCGTAACTTGCCGGAGCGAGCATATTTGCGCAACGATTCGTAGGAGAGCGGTCCTTCCGCTCCGAGTTCTGTAAGTGGGCGCAATTCACCGATCACCAGCGGATCGGGTTGAGAGGATTTGTCGTTGGTGTCGTTATTCGTCATGCCGCTATAGTATGGTACACAACCGCACGCGTCAACAAGCCCCTTCCTGCCATGCTACATCCCAGGCGCGACCAAATAGCCTATGCTATCCAGCTGCATCGGCAGTCCAGTCATGCGACGCAGCAACACTAGTAGGTTCGGATTTGCACAAATCTGGAGACCTGTGCTAATTTGCACGACACCGGCCAATGGGGGTAGGTTCTGTACACTGAGCGGAGGTAGGCAAGCGGGGTCGCAGTTTGCGACACAATGGACAGAGCAGATGTGATCTGACTGCTCAAGTGTCTGTGTGTTCTTTCAAGGCCTCATGCACGCTGGCCAAAACGGTTGGCAGGATGGTGGGCTGTTGCACGATCGCCGCCAGCCGCGCATCAATACGTGGATCGCAATGTGTGCTCGCCGCGCTCATACGGTGCGATGGTCGAGCGCTCTTTCCCAATCCGTGCCGCAAAATCGGCCTGCGGTCGCCCATCGACTGCCGAGAATCACGCGGCTACCGCCGAGGCAGTCAATGCGGGCCAAAATGGCCTTCGGCACAGTGCGATTAGCATGTGCCGAAGGCCATTTTGGCCCATAAGTATAACGGAGCGCCGAACGGAAATGACCGTTTCCGTGCTGCGAGCGGATATATACATAGTGCGCACCTCATAGTGCATCTGACACATGCATCGTCGCTAGCCCGACGCAGAGCGCACAAAAAGGTGGCCGGATACAGGCATATCCGGCCACCTTTTTGTGCGCTGGCGAGATCAGCCATGGCCAAACCGCAAGGACGCCGCTCATGAGTAACTGAAGGAGGGCAAACAGCAAGCTAGACAGATATGTTCTCATTCCGTTGAGCGCGAGGGTTCAGGCGGGCCGCTGGACGCGCCCGCCTACCAGCTGAGCAGTCGTCGGAGCACAGGAGTGCTATTCAGTCAGCAGGCTATACGATTGATAAGCAATATTCCCGTGGTTGACAAATACTTACAAAATTGATATAATCGTCAACTGTAGGTATAGAGAAACTGGAAGGGTGACCGACAATGATCGGCCAACGGATCAAACAGTTGCGGCTCGCACGAGGCTTGTCCTTAGATGCGCTTGCTGCGGCACTGGGCGGTGCGGTCACCAAGCAGGCGCTCTCGAAATATGAGCTTGGGAAGGCCCAGCCTTCGCCGCGCATGTTGACCTTGCTTGCCGGTGTACTTGGCGTCAAGGCCAGCCAACTTGCTGTACCGCCCGATATCCATGTGGAATTCATTGGATATCGCCGTCGGGCTTCGCTACCCAAGCGTGAGCAAGAGCGCGTCGAGAGCCAGATTACAGCGGCATTGGAGCAGCGTGTTCAACTCCAGGATCGCCTTCAGATCAGTGCGATCCTCGACCTCCCGGTGCAGGGGATGTCCATTGTGGCGGTCGAAGACGCCGAAGACGCGGCCCAGAAGATCCGCACGCTGTGGGGACTTGGGGCAGAGCCGTTAGCGAATATGACCGCAACGCTGGAAGACCACCTTGTGCATGTCCTGGAGATCGACGGCGACCATCGCTTTGACGGCATCTCTGCCGTCGCGCGTGATCACGAAGGGCAGGTGGCAGCTGCAGCCGTTGTCAGCGATAGCAAGGTTGCTGGTGAACGTCAGCGCCTGAATCTCGCGCACGAGCTGGGACATCTGGTCCTAGATGTCACCGCACTTGCGGATGAACAGGTTGAATCGGCAGCGTTTCGCTTCGGCTCGGCGCTGCTGGTACCAGCGGCAGTCCTGCGCAAGGATGTCGGCAATCGCCGCAACTTCATCTCCACCGAAGAGCTACTCCTTCTCAAGCAGCGCTTTGGCATGAGTATGCAGGCGTTGCTCTACCGGTTGCGCAATCTCGGCATCATTACAGAGTCCTATTACAAACAATGGTGTATGGACATTAATCGACTGGGGTGGCGGCGCGACGAACCGGCCAGCCTGCCCCGTGAGGAGCCAACGTGGTTGCGTCAGCACGTCTTGCGCGGCCTGGCAGAAGAATTGTTGAGCCATTCGGAAGCCACACAGCTTCTGCCTGATTTGACCGAGGTAACTCCGTCGCTGAGCTTGATCCAGCGTCGGGCCTTTCTGGCCTTGCCGCTCGAACAGCGCCGACGCATTATGGCTGAGCAGGCCAATCAGCTTGCGCCTGACTATGAGCCCGATCGCGACTGGCAGGATTTGAACACCGATGACATCATCACCGACGCCTAGCCGACCCACGACGATCAGACCGCGCCGCAGCGAGATCTGGCTGATTAACCTCGATCCAACGATTGGTGCGGAACTCCAGAAGACACGCCCGGCCGTAGTGATTAGTGCCGACGCCGTTGGCGTCTTACCCGTCAAGCTTGTCGTGCCACTGACGGGCTGGAATGCCTCCTACCGAGGCAAGATCTGGCTCGTCGAGATCGAACCGACGCGCGGAACGGGTCTTGATAAAGTATCCGCCGCCGATGTGCTCCAGATGCGATCCGTCGCTCTGGAGCGTTTTGTTAAGCGCCAAGGGCGTATGCCCGCGCCCTTGATGGATGAGATCGCTGCAGCAATCGCTGCCGTTGTGGAGTACCAGTAAACGAAGGGCTTCGACTACTAGGTTGGCGTTATCATTTCCGGTTTGTGTGATCTGCATCGATTGATGGAGTATACGAATCGTCACGAAGTGAGGGGCGGCTTGCGTGCGATTACGTGAAAGGAGGTATCAATGGCAATCGAACCCCTCACCCACTGCGACCTGAACGGCAAAGTTTACGAACGCCTACCGCACGTTCTTCGGCAGATTGAGACTGCATTGGCGATGGATCATCCATCGTTGCTGCGCGCCGCACAGACTCGCGATTACCATGATCCTGCTTTTCTTTCAGAGGAGTGTTTGGTATACCTGATTCGCAGATACCGCCAGGAGCAGGAGCAGGATCTGGTCAATGTGCTATCTGAGGCGCTGTGCAACCGATGTGCCAAGCAGGTCAACGAGCGGCTGCAAGGACTTGATCCATCGTTGGTTGATGATGCCTTTCAGGATGTAATAAAAAACCTGTTTGATCGAATCCTCGATCTCAAAACTGACCGTGGCGATTTTTTACAGGTGCGCTTCTGGATTGTACTGAAGCGGCTTACCATTACAGTGTTTCAGACGTACGTGCGGGTTGATAATCACGTTGCTGATGAGGTGCCGCTCTCATCCCTGGCTGGAGATGATGGGCCAGACGATGATCACTCGGTGCATACATCTGCCCCTGCTTTCCCAGACCCTTCGCCGTCTGCTGAAGAGGTATTCTTGCTGCGGGAAGGGTTACATGCGATTCCAGAGCCGTACCGTACTGCGTTTGTGTTGCATATGTATCATGAGTGGCAGATCGAGTCGAACGATCCGACTGTCATGACATTAAGCTGCCGCTACCAGAAGACGCCTCGCACTATTAGTAACTGGCTGAAACGGGCTGAGGAGGCACTGGCATTATGGCGACAAGCGATGATATGAATAGGGAGCAGCCACGCGTTCCTCTTGAGGATGTGCTGGACGCATACGTTGCAGCATCCGAGCATCCCGATCCGCATGTGCTGCAAGAGTGGATGACACGTTATCCGTACTATGCACAGGAGTTAGCCGACTTTACGGTGAGCTGGAGCCTCATGATGACTCTGCCACAGAGTCCCGGACAGAAGCACACTGAGGAGGAGGCACTGGTGCTGCGAGGAATGAGCGTGGTGCAGAATCTGCTGCACGCGCAGCGCAGCACCGTGCCGGTGGACGAGCCACCGCTCGCGAGCCTCATCACTACGGGAAACACGCACGGCTTCTCGATCCAACAGCTCGCTGATGCTGTGGAGCTGAGCGTGCCACTGCTTGGCAAGCTTGACCGCAGGCTGATCCGCTATCTTTCGATACCCCACGATGTGATCGATCTGCTGGCCCATGCGCTCCACTGCGTGGCAGCAGTGGTCGAGCGGTACCTTCAAGGTGCTCCAATTTTTGCAACTGGAGCACAGCACCACACTAGTGCGGCTCCCACGCTCGCCGGGCAAGAGGATTTCTTCGAGGCGGTGCGACGCGACCGCGTCTTGAGCCCGGAACGCCGGGCGCGCTGGCTTGCCCTGGCGCCAAACGACGAGTAAGACATGGGAATTTGGGACGACATCCGGCGACATGCTCGGCAGCAGCACGACCTGGTATGTGCTGCTGCCGCAGATAGTTCGGCCGCTTCTTTACTAGCGGCGGCTGAGCATATAACCGGTATCCAACGGATCGAGGTGCCAGCAGGAGACTCGCTGCTGGATGGCGGCGAAGCGGTACTTGACAGCACCGCCCGCGTGATCTACTACAATGGAGATCTCGATCCTCGTCTTGCTGCGTTTTTTATCGCGCATGAATATGCCCACGAATGGCAGCAACACGCTCGATACGCGCGCTGTACCATTGATGACGTCGACCCGCAGGCTGGCGAGGTGCGCGTGCCGCTCGGGATCCAGCGCATTGAGGGCTACGGCCCGGAAGAGCGGCGTGAGCGCGAGGCAAATGTCTTCGCACGCGAGTTTCTCCTCCCGACACATCTTCTCCGCCAGCTGTTCATCGAGGAGGGACTGGACGCATCCGTAATCGCCGATCGGCTCGGGCTACTTGAGGGTATGGTGCTCCACCAATTATCCGTCGCACTCCTGACGCCTGAACTGTCTATCAACGATCCAGAGCTAGTACCGAACAATACCTTCGATCTCGACCCCAGCCAATGCCAGGCAGCTGAGGCAGACCACGGTCCGCTCCTGATCGTCGCCGGGCCTGGTACCGGCAAAACACAGGCTCTCATTGGGCGGGTTGCCCATCTCTTGCGCCGTGGCGTACCCGCCAATCAGATTCTCGCGCTTACGTTCTCGAATCGCGCAGCTGAGGATCTGCGTAGCCGGGTTGCCGACGTCGCACCCGATGCCGCTCCGCATCTCTGGGCAGGCACCTTTCATGCTTTTGGTCTTGAGATACTGCGCAAGTTTGGTGGGCGCTTGGATCTCCCATCCCGGCTCGCCGTTCTTGATCCGGTCGATGCCGTCGTACTGTTGGAACAGCATCTCGCGGCACTCGATCTCAAGTGGTATCTAGATCTGAGCGAGCCTACGCGCCCGCTGCGCGAGATTCTGATCGCTATTTCTCGTGCGAAGGACGAGTATACCGATCCAGAGCGGTATACCGCACTCGCTCAAGAGATGCTCAGGGTTGCACAGACGACCGAGGCCGTCGAAGCCGCAGAAAAAGCCCTTGAGGTTGCGCGTGTCTACACCTTTTACCAGGATCTTCTCATACGAAATCAGTTGCTCGACTTCGGCGACCTGATCACGCGGACTATTGATCTCCTCCGCACTAATCGAGATGTCCGCGCCGCTATTCGTCAGACCTATCAGTATGTCTTGGTCGACGAGTATCAGGACGTGAACACCTCGGGGGCGCTCTTCCTACAAGAAATAGCGGGTGCTGGGCACGGGCTATGGGCGGTTGGAGACGTGCGCCAAGCTATCTATCGATTCCGCGGTGCTGCCCCTCGCTACGTGCGCCAATTCGACCAAGACTTCCCTGGCGCCGAGGTGAAGCTGCTCACGCACAATTATCGCTCGCGTCCGGCGATCGTTGAGACATTTGCCGCACTTGCTCCCCAGATGCGTGCAGCACGCGGTATGCCGTTTACACCCTGGGCGCATGTGCGGAACGATGCTCGTGGCGATGTACGCATGGAAGTTGCCGCCGATTCAGCGGCGGAGATAGCGGGTGTAGCCGACGCAATTCGTCAGCAGCACGCTGCTGGCCTGCGTTACCGCGACCAGGCCGTGCTCTGTCGATCGCACACGATGCTGGCGCGCCTGGCTGATGGGCTTGAGCAAGCGGGAATCCCCATCCTTTACCTCGGCGATCTCTTCGCCCGGCCGGAAGTGCGCGACATGCTGGCACTGCTGGCGCTTGCCTGCGAGCCAGATGGTAGCGCACTCGTGCGCGTTGCCCGCTTTGCTGAGTATCACATCCCACTCGCAGATGTCCAGGCGCTGCTCGATCTGGCGCGGGAGCGCCAGGTACCTTTTCCGCAGGCACTGGGGCTCGCTGCGGATGCTGAGGCACTATCGCTCGCCGGAAAGGAAAAGATCGGTCACCTTGCACGGCATCTCGAAGGCCTCTGCTACGGTAGCTCTGCTTGGGGGCTAATAGCGCGCTATCTGTTCATCCGTAGTAACTATGCTCGTGCCCTCCAGGATGATATCACGATTGGCGGTCAGCAACGTCGTCTGGCAATCTTTCTAATCCTCCAGGTCGCCTACGAACAGCGCGAACGGCTGGCCCAGGGATCCCAAGACCGCAAGCGGGCATTTCTTCAATACGTGCGTCAGTTGGCGATGTTTGGGGAGGATACACAGCTGCGCCAGGTGCCAGATCTGGCGTCAGGTATCGATGCTGTGCGCCTGCTCACGATCCATGCCAGTAAAGGGCTGGAGTTTTCTGCGGTCTACCTCCCTGGACTAGGCCAGGGCTATTTTCCCGCGCGGCGACAGGGAGAGCCTTGCCCACCACCACAAGGCATGTTGATCGAGTCGTCGGAGGACGATCACGACGCTGAGGAAGAATGCCTGTTCTTCGTCGCGCTCTCGCGATCACGCGACACGCTTTGTCTTTCCCGTGCCCGCCGCTACGGCAGGCAGAACAGTAACCCAGCACGTTTCCTTACGCCGATTGCCCATCAATTGCCTCACGCACCTGATGGGGCGATTACCTGGAGAAGCACACCATCAGCCGATGTGCCGCTTCTCCCGTTGCCTGACGAAACTACGCTACCCATCTTCGATGTGGGGTTCCTTGACACATATATCGCTTGCCCACGACTGTATGCCTACGAACACGAACTCGATCTGCGCCGTCGGCGCGAACGTACCGCATATGAGCAATATCACCACTGCGTCTACGATATGGTGCGTTGGATGTACGACGAGCGCGCCGCAGGGAAGGTCGCTGACGAGCCAGATGCAAACGCCCGGCTCATCGCTGTATGGGATGCCGAAGGCCCGCGCGATCACGCGTATGCTGCGATCTACTGGGAGCACGCGCGCCAGCTCATCGCACGTGCTGTCGTGCAGATCTCAAATACGGATAGCGAGTCTGCACGCCCGACATTCGAGGTTGAGCTACCAAGCGGTCGGGTGCGGGTGACACCTGATCACATCATCGTAGACGAACAGGGCAGCACGCGAGAAATTATCGTCCGCCGGCTACGAACCGGTCGACCAAGGAAGACGGAACACGACCAGAACGTCTATGCCTTGTACCAAGTCGCCGCCGAGCGCGCGTACCCAGGTGCAGTGGCGCGAACCGAGGTCGTGTATCTGGCGGCTGATACTATCGAGCCGATCAGGCTCAACACAGGCCCCCTCACCACTCGACTTGAGCGTTATGATGCGGCTATGGCCGAAATCCGTCGAGGCGCGTTCCCTGCGCAGCCCGACGACCACCGCTGCCCGCGGTGTCCTTATTTCTTCATCTGCCCCCTTGGCGATGACCGGTAATACCGCCGATTTCCACATTCTCAGCATGATTTCCGGTTTTCTTAACCTGATTCGATTCTTGGAGTAGGAGGAATAACTGCGGTTGCCGCAGTTCCTCCGTTCATTATCATCGTACATCGAGAAGTGAGGAACAACCATGTCTGAGATCGAAATCTTTGTCCAGGGCGAGGGGTTTCGCGAGATCATCCTCGTGCGGGTGCCGAGCGCTGGAACCGTCCGCGACCTGCTGGCCGCAGTGAGCGATCGGATGCACGTTGAAGGGAACCAAGCCGATCAGTTCTTCGTATTTGTCGAGGACGCGGATGCGCCGCTCGATCATGATACGTTGCTCGAAGCTGCTGGCGTGCGCCACCGTGGCCGCGTCCACATCCACCGTTGCCGCCGGGTGAAGGTCACCATCAACTTCACCAACCGGCAAGAGATCCACCCGTTTCCCCCTTCCGCAACGGTAGCGCGGGTTCACGACTGGGCCTGCCACAAGTTCGACCTGGCGGACATCGACGCGGCGGAACACGTGCTGCAGATTTGCGGGACGGCCACTCGCCCCGACGAGGACACTCACCTTGGCACGCTGGTTCAGCACCCTGCCTGCGCAATCTGCTTCGACCTCGTCGCCAAGCAGCGTGTCGAAGGGTAGATAGGCCGCCATGCTGCCGGATGAGGCAACGTTCGAGGCGCATCTCGCCGGCGGCCCGTTCCAGAGCGGGCTGGATCGTGGCCGCTGGCGTTTGATTGCTATCACCTGGCCCTACGCATTGATCGCGGTATCTGCCGCATCTCGATCTGGAGCGCCAGATGAGTACGTGCTGCGCTTTGAGTGCAGCAACTACCCACAGCTACCCCCGACGGCGCAGCTCTGGGATACGGCGCAGAATGCCGCCCTGCCCTTCGATCACTGGCCAATGGGGCGTGACCGCGTCGCTCATGCCTTCAATCCTGGCTGGAAGGACGGTACATGCTTGTACTTGCCTTGTGATCGGTTGTCGATTGAGGGGCACGATGGATGGCGTACCCAGCATCCATCAATGATTTGGTCGCCTGAGGGTGATATCACCCAATACTTGCGGATTGTATATGACCTTTTCCATGCGAGCAGTTATACGGGCGTGCGTGGCCCCTGATCATCAGCTCAGCTGCTCTGGGCGCCTCTGGCGCGCAGGACTTCAGGAGTTGGCGCAGCGGGGCGAGGGAAAACGCGAGAGTGGGGCATTTCTGCTGGGCGAGCGGCGGGGATCGCGCCGCCGCATCAGACGCTTCGTGTGCTACGACGACCTGGATTCACGCTGCCTTGAGACCGGCATTGTCGTGTTTGATGGAGCCGGCTATGGCCCACTCTGGCAGCTTTGTCGCGAGACTGGTCTGGATGTTGTCGCTGATGTCCATACGCATCCGGGCCTCGCGCAGCAGAGTGATGCCGATCGCCGTCATCCGATGGTCGCGACTGCCGGCCACATCGCGATTATTGTTCCGTGGTTTGCCGAGCGTCTGGTCACACCCACCGATCTCGGTGTATACGAGTATCGCGGTCAGCACTCCTGGACCGATCATAGTGGCCAGGACGCACGGCGCTTCTTCTATATTGGTATCTGGGGGTAGCATATGAATGAAGGGATCACGAGCGAACAGTTGCATCGCTCGGTGAAACTAGCGCTGGACAGCGGCGAAGCAGCGACACTCGCCGAAGCTCAGCGCCTGTTCCAGGGATATCGCCTGCAAATTGACGCTGGCCCAGAGATTGCCGTCTCGTCGACGCTCCAGGCGGCGCTGTTAACAGCAGTCAATACCGGGCGGCGCTGCTTTCTTGGCGGTGTGCAGATCGCAGGCGCGTTAGATGTGCCGCTGCGCGTGCCGTGGCGACGCTGCCGGACACTCGCTGAGGCGGTGATGGATCTTCAAGGGCGGATCGTGCCAATCATCGCGCCGGCGCTTCCGCGCATCGTGTTCGGCGAGCCGACGCGCACCGCGATTGACACGCCGTTTGCCGTGTCCGCGACCTTTGATGGTTGGGCCGGCGGTGTTGTGCCGCTGGAAGGGGGATCTCGCCTCGCTGAGCGGCAGGATTGCCCGCCGGCGGGGGTGCTCGCCGGTGCGCTCGCTGTGTCCGAGGCGTTCCAATATGTGCGCGGCAGCAATATCGAGGCTGGCCGGCGCGCGGTGGGTCTCTCGCTCTGGTCCCCCAACGCTGCTCTCTTTTGGCAAGATGCGGCGGCAGTTGGTCCACCGCTAGAGGTGTTACCGTCACAGCTCTGGCTGATCGGCCTTGGTCATCTCGGGCAGGCATACCTCTGGACGCTTGGATTCTTGCCCTACACATGTCCTGAAGATGTACGACTTGTGCTTCAGGATGTGGACAGACTGGCGCAGGCGAACGACAGTACATCGCCGCTCACCAACGCGGCGCTGCTGGGGATGAAGAAGACACGCGCAATGGCCAACTGGTGCGAGGAGCGTGGCTTCCAGACGAAGCTCGTGGAGCGGCGGTTCGCGGCGAATATGCGAGTTGATAACGATGAACCGCCTATTGCATTGTGTGGGGTTGATAATGCGCTTGCCCGCGCGGCACTAGAGGATGTTGGATTTCGCCGGGTGGTTGAGGCAGGTCTAGGTAAGGGTCTGCACGAGTATCTGGCCTTTCAGGTTCACACCTTCCCGGCACGGCGATTGGCGCGCGAGCGGTGGAGTGAGACTGAACAGACAGAAGGTGGAATTGCTGCCCCGATGCAGCCGGCCTACCAGGCGCTTGCAGATGCCGGACTGGATCAGTGTGGGCTCACGGTGCTTGCTGGTCGATCCGTCGGTGCCTCATTTGTAGGAACAGCGGTCGCGACGCTGGTCGTGGCGGAGTTGCTACGGATGGTGCTGGGCGAGGAGCAGCATGAACTGATCGACGGCACGCTTCGCACTCCTTTACGACGCCAGACTATTGTCGCCACAGCAGCGCGCGAGCCATTCAACCCTGGATACACGCTGGCTATGCGTTAATGTCGCGATTGCAGAGTCATATCTGATAAGATCGCATATTAACTGAAGGCGTATGAGGAAGTACATCGCGATGCATCTATTTGTCGGCATCAGGATTATAGCAGGCACTAAGTGCCTTCCTTGAGGCCAATCGGCATCCGTGGCGGCGCCGTCCGCCACAGCAGGTCGACTTCTTCTGGCGTTAGCCCATACCCCTGGTTGACCAGATCGGCCAGCCGCTGTTCTAGCTTGAGAGCCTCAGCCTGGCGCTGTTGAACAGGTGTGGCCTGCTCGGCATAGCCTTCGCGCAGCGCTCGCAGTGCCGCCGGCGAAAGCTTGCCCGCCACCTTCGGTCGGCGCTTGCGGACTTCCTCAATAAATGCGGCTTCGTCGAGCGCGGCGAATGCTTCGAGCTTCTGCCCTGGCGCCTCGACGCCGAACTCGGTACGCAGCCAGTCCAACGTGTCGCGTCGCGCCTCCTGGTTGGCACGCGTGATCGCGATCAGCCGCTCGACCGCCGGCTCGACCTCGGCGCGGATAGCCTGGGACGGTGTGGCAATTGGAAGCTTTTCCATTAGGAAGGCGACAGGGCTTAATGCCTCATCCTTCATATGGGGAAGATATCGCCAATTGTGCCACCATAAGAGAGGCGAATTCAGTACGGCAAGCAGATAGTGATCAGAGGCAGGCAGAACGAAGGCTTTGTTATTGGAATAGAAGCCACTCGTGTTGAAGCAGTATGAAGGATGAAACTGAATCTCTTGGTACATCAATTTGGGCTGCTCAAAGACATCATAATATGCGCAGGCACGTAACTCCCACCAGTATCGTCCCTTGTCCTGCCGCACACGTAATTTTGCTTCTAATGGCTTGAGGTGTCCATACAACGACGGGTAGGTTTGCTGGAATACTACTTCAGCCTGTTCGCCGGCACTTGCCCAAGGCCACGCAAAATCACCGCTTGATTTTAGGACAATAATCCATAACCCATCCCACTCTGGCGACCAACGCTTGATATCTTGCCCGCGCAGGTATGGCTTGATAATCTCTGCTGAACGTGGATCTTCTCGTACCAGTCGCTCTTTGGTGAGTGTGTCGATGAGAAACGCCTCATTCAGTCCAGTCAGAACGCCTCGGTAGGGCTTCACGCCGGCGAACTCAGCCAGAGGCACGCCGGCGCGCTTGATCTTCTCCATCAGATCATCCGCGTCGGACGCCTCAAGGCTCCATGGCGCGCCACCGAAGCGGCGTTGCGGCACCGGATGACCATATTTCCGTACATAGCCGTCGAGCTGCACTAACTTGAGCGCCTCGCGCGGGAACGCCGTCACCTGTACCTGGTGATCATCCTGCTGCCCTACCTGATCTACCTCTGGTTTTTGCAGCACAATGATGCAGGGAAATACGTCGGCGTCCTCGAAGATCGGCGCGTGGCCGAAGTCGACGATCTGTTCGATTTCGCTCTGTGATGCAAAATAACCGCGCAGTGGTTCGCCATAGCCGGCGCGCATCCATTTGTTCGTGACGATATAAGACATGCGGCCACCCTGCCGCAGTAGTTGCAGTCCCTGCTGATAGAAGTAAACGTACAGGTCGGCCATGCCGTGGTAGGTCTCGGCGTAAGCGGACTGGAGATACGGCTTAACTGGCGCGAGCTGCTCCTGGCGCACATACGGCGGGTTGCCGATCACCGCGTCGAACCCACTCTGCGTGCCTAGTGGCTGGCCGTGGCGGTCGAAGAACACCTCGGGGAACTCCAGATCCCAGTGAAAGAAGCGCTGCGCCTCCGCCTGCGCCTCGGCCTCCTTCAGCACGATGGCATACTGTGGTACCTCGAATCCTCCACGCGCCAGATAGTCCGACAGCCCTTTCCAGAGCGTTGTATCGACCTGCAGCCCAAAATTGCGCGCGGCCGCCACGTCGGCCAGCTTCTGATACTTGCGAGTCAGCTCGGCGCGCAGGTCAGCATACAGCCGCTCCTGCTCGCGCACCTCGGCCAGCGTGTTGCCGGCGGTCTCCTCGATCAGCCACATCGAGCCGACCGCCAGGCCCATGCTACGCGCGAAATCCGCATCGTCGAGCATCGAAATTTGCCCGGTCGCAGCCTGGCTCTTCTTGGTCGTCCGCGCTTTCTTTGGCGCGCTGCTGGCGTTCAGCTCGGCAATTCGCGCGCCAACAAGGGCATTACCACAGCGCAGGTGGTGGTCGAGGAAGGAAAGCGGCTTGCCCTTGGCCGCCGTCGCCAGCCATAATGAGAGCTTGGCCAGATCGACCGCCAGTGGGTTGAGATCCACGCCATAGATGCAGTTCTGCGCCACACGCCGCTTCCAATAGGCCAGATCGGCCTCGCTGCCGGCGTCGGCGTCGGGCGTCACACCCAGGTCGACCAGGTAGCGCGCGATGTACTCCATCGCGGCAACTGGGAAATGGCCGCTGCCCATGGCAGGATCGGCGCAGTTCACCTCCAACACGGCCGCGATCTTCTCGGCGTCGGTGGCCTTGCCGGCGACCGCTGCGTCGAGCACAGGTCGGAGGGTCTGATCAACGATATATTGGACCACAAAGTCGGGAGTGTAATAGCTGCCGGTGCGGTGGCGCTCACCGCGATCGTTAAACAGGTCAACCGTGTAGCCGTTCTCGGCGGCGATCGGCTGGAGATGATATTCGAGCAGGCCCTCATAGATTGTGCCCAAATGGCGTTCGGCCAGGTCGCGATAATCCACAAACTGCCCGCTCACTCGCGCCAGCTTGTCGATCGCTTCGATCAACCGCGCGTCGCCGACGGTGTAGCGCTCCAGAAATGGGTGCTTGGCCGGGTCGAATAGCCCGCCGTTGAAGGTCGCTACCTTGAGCGGTGGGCTGCCAATACTGATGATGTCAAACAAATCCTTCAGACGCGGCCAGTAGCGCGCGGTGGTGGATAGCAGCGCAGCACCGGTGCTCTTGCGCCTGGCGATCTCGCGCTTGATCACGTCCAGGCTATATTCGTCGCGATAGGCCGCGCTCTCGCGCAGCGGCAGCAGTTCGCGGGCCTCGGCGTACAGGATAAACAGCAGCCGGTACAGCACGATCAGGGAGTGATCATAGATCTGCTTGAGTGTGGCTGGATCGGCCTGTAAGCCGTTGCCGGGGTAGTCGAGGAAGCCCTGCGCCAACTCCTTGAGCGCATCATACACCTGGCTTTTCAGCGACTCGCCCACGCCGCGTGCGTAGGCGGCGCTCTCCTTCAGCAGCGCGTCGAGGCTGAGTGGCCCCGGCTCGAACGCGCTGCGATGGAAGAAAGCGTAGAAATATAGGAATGCCTCGGCGTCGCCCGCCTCGACCAACGCAGGTAGATCGACCTCATAGAAGCGGTCCTGCTTGTGCGCGCTGTCCTTGTGGTACAGCCGCCACAGCCGGCCGTTGGTCAGGACGCCCCACTCCACGCCGCTGTGCTGGATGTAGAACGCAATCTGATAGGCTGGATTCTTGTTCGTAAACGGGTCGGCATTGGCGCGTTTGAGGTTCTGGTCGAGTGGCCGATCCCAGTATTTGGCGTCACCTACGGCGAATGCTTTGCCGTGCAGCAGGGCCTCGTCGAGTGTGCGATTCTTGTTGGCATTGAGCGCGGCCAAATCGCGATAAAAGACGTAGTCGGGCTTCTTGGTGCCATCAGGGGTTTTGAGCGCGGGCTGGACTTCGAAGGTATGACCAAGCGCACGGAGGATGGGCCGGATCAGATCTTCCTCTGTCTGGGCCTCGTTGTCGCTCGGGACGTAGGCACGGACAATCGGGGTGATCCGCGCGAGGGCCTGGCCGGCGTCGTAGGCTAGCATCTTCCACTCGGGACGTTGCGGCAGAGTGACGTTCAAATAGTGGTCAGAAAAAAGCTGTTGGTTATTATGCCGTTGGGCCAGTGAGAGCGGGAGCTGGGTTGCCGTCATACGGTACTCATTGTATAGAAGCGGCTAGTGTACTCAGTGTACCATGCGGCGCAAGCCGGAAACACTCGTAGCCGTTCCTATATCTTGCATGATAATAGTAATCCTACTGGCAATTCGCCGAAGATCGTTAGTCCTCATATTTTGATCTCATATCTCAACGAGATCTAACGCATTCCCCATAGCCCAGTAAGCTTGAGACGCATCTGTACTGCTTGCAGACTGACGCCATAATGTCGGGCGATGCTCTCAAGGGATGCATGCTGTTCAAGTATCTGGAGTAGCGGTGCATAGGGCAAAAGCAATGCCAGGCCATACGCATAAGCTTCCCCTTCTTGAAGCTCGCTATATCTTGTTTGTCGCATACCACCCTCGTCTTCGACTGTAATGGGTTGATGACCCAGCACAATATGGCCGAATTCGTGTGCTATGGTGAGTGTGCGCCGTAATTGATGATGGTCGGGGTTGATTAGCATTAGATAATCTCCACATTCAACTGACTGAACTAATCCCGACCAGCGTTCTAATCCGTCGAATGTACCTTGAACCCTGCGCCCGAAATATGCCTCGTAATCTGCATAGGTTTCAAGAATCCCGCACACATCATAAATCTCCACAAGCCTGCGAGGATCAAGTGGCGCTCCAAAACGCGTCTCAAATGATCGCCGATCAGCGAGGGCGAGGTTTTCCATACGGCGCAATTCAGGTGCTGCAGGTAGATCATCGGTATAGCGCAAATTAATGCGTCGCCGCATCGTCATCCTCCCTCACGCTGCGGCTTGACACCTCCTTCACATACGCCTCTCTTACGAGGGCGGCGATTCGCTCGACCTGTTCTGCTGATAAGTGTTTATCGGCTCGTAGAAGGGTAACGATTTGTTCGGGGGTCTGCCCGGAGGGAAGAAAGTCGTATGCCGCGAGCAATTGTCGCGCATCATCTTCAGATGCGCGAACTGCTTGACACATAGCTTGCAAAATCTTTTTGGATGGACGGCGCTCCCCTATCTCAAGCTGTGCTACCATACTCCGAGACACACCCGCCAACTTTGCGAGCTCGACCTGTGTCAATCCTGCGCGTTGTCGGAGGGTCGCTAGAACCCTCCCTCCATTCATGTCCAGCGAGCTACTCATTGCTCACACCTCTTGCTCCTCTGCCAGGCCGTGATATACTGCGCTCCTCTGAAGGACGCTACTTGTTTTACCATCTATTTTCTCCACTTCGACCATGGCAGCTTGCCAATCCTGTTTCACCGCTTCTAGATGTGTAATCATAATGATGTGTTCGAAGACGCCTCGTTGAAGCACGTCGTCGAAAATACGTTGTACCGCATCACGTCGCTCCTCATCAAGAGATGCAAGCACCTCATCTAGAATGAGAATGCGAATGTTGCCGGTTCGCGTAATGGACTGAACCTGTTCCGCGAGTGCAATACGCAGGCAGAGCCCAACCAGCGCCTTCTCACCTCCTGATAACCGGCTAATTGGCCGCCGCACACGTGATGCGTCAAGATAGAATAGGCCATGGTTGTCGAATTCAATGCCCAAAATTGACTGATCTGTGACCGCGTGCAATACGAGCTGGGCGGCACGCCGGGCTACTTGCTGAGTGCTGGCGGTAAAGAAGTGCTTTTGGAATTCACTCAGAAGAATAGTGAGCCGATCTTCGCGGTAGAACGTTGCCAGTGCTTCGGCTAATTCAGTCTGTCGCTGAATTGCATGGTTTACCGCCTTGCCCGCCTGCTCGACGGCATGGTTTTGCTGATCTAAAGTCCGCTCTGTCTGCCTAATCTTTTCCCCAAGCGCCATGAGTTTATCTTGTACCTCTTTGAGATTCTCATGCGCTTTTTGGTGTGCTTCGGAATCGTATTGAACTGCAGCCTGCTGAGCACACACATCGTCCCAAGTAAGCCGCAGCTGCTCAAGCTCACATTGTTTCTGGTCAAGCTGATCGCGTAACTGCGACACCTGATCATAGCGCTTCGCTGCCTGCTCAAGGCTTGTCGCCTGCTGCTCAGTCGTTGTGAGTTGCCCTCGAATACGCGCTTCCTCGCTTGGATCATACGGCCACTGCTCTTGCAGTTCGTCCCATGCCTGCTGCGCTGTCTCAAATGCAGCCATAGCCTTATCATACTGATGCTGAAGATCGTCGCGCCGTGCTACACCCTTCTCGGCCTCTGATATAGCCTTGACTGCTTGTTTCCAGGCAGCCTTGGCCGATTCCTGTGCCTGCTGCCACGTGGCTTTGCGCACATCAAGATCGTGCTTCTGTATCTCCAGCTGTGTGCGCTGCCGCGGCAGTTCCTGGTTGAGCAGAGCTGTGAGGTGCTGGACACGCTGCGTCGGTGTATGTGTAACAAATGGCTGATCACATGTGGGGCAGCGTGCTTCTTCGGGCGCATGCTGGAGTGTTCGTAAGGCTTCCTGAGCTTGCGATTCTGTGTGCTGGAACTCTGCTGTACGCGCGTTCCACGCTTGAAACTCCTCCGTTGTTGGATCATCCTTCAGTTCGTCCGCCTTTTGCCTGGCTTCAGCCTCGTATTTCTGCTTATCCTCAAGTACTACATCGACCGATTTCATCTCTCGCAGCTGGCGAGCTAGATCATGCACTTGGGCCTGAGCTTTATCTAATGCGGTGTGACGCTCTTTCACGAGGGGAAGGCTTGCCAGCCGCGCCCGCAGCCGAGTGCTAACTATGTAGAGCTGTGCATGCTCTTGGGCTGCACTCGCGCATTGCTCCGCCTCGCCAATTTGCGCCTTGAGATTATCAATGCTCTTTTCGGTCGTTTGAATGGCACCTTGCTGCTCGGCAACACGCACATCTAGCTGCTGGTAAAGCTTCTGGCGGCTCTCGTGTTCACGGCTCACCTGCTTAGCATCGTTGACAGCTGCGGCACACTGATTACGATCGCGTTCAAGTTGCTCGATATCGACTTCCGTCTCGGCTACACGCTGCTTAGCGGCTACTACTGCCTCCTGCTGTAGAGCTACAGCTGCTTCGATCGCATCCTGCAATTGCTGGGCATAACGACTGCGCGACTCGAACTTGTGAGCGTCCTCGAACTGCTTCCATATAGCCGTGGCTTGTGTATTTAACTGAAGATCTGTAATGGTAATCCGACCGAGCGTCTTGGCATTTTGCAGGGCTGCATCTCGTTGTTTCCCCTGCAAATGAACCGATGTTCGTAAAACTTCGATCTGGAGCACACTCTCGATGATTTGCTGACGCCGTCTACGGTCGGCAGTGGTCTGGTCTTCAACCAACCCCGCTGTATCGCCCTGGAGAGCAATGTAGGTACTCTCAAATTGATCCCGAGTCAGTCCGCCCAACAATCGTTTAATCTGTTGATCTGCCATGCTCAAGCTCGATGGGATGTCCTGTACCTGAAGCGCATTATCAATCCACAGCCCTGCACGATCGTTGAAGCGCTGAATTTTGATCTGCTTCCCATCGATTATAAGTTCGCACTCAACGCATGTCTCAGTCGTGGCATTGTCAGAGCGAATGTTATTCGCCGTCCGCTGCTTAGGACCGAAGAGGGCATACATCACCGCTTCAGCCAGCGTACTCTTTCCTGCCCCATTTGGGCCATTGACGATCGTCAGCCCAGGTTCAAACGCGATTGGCTTGGTTTCTATAAACCGCCGGAAGTTTTGAAGTTTGATGTTCAGCATATGTCACTCCACGGCTTCAACATACTCGTCTCCAGACTGAGCTCGCTGACTCTGGATCTGCTCTCGGGCTGTCTGAATGCGCGTACTTCCCTGCTCGAGATACCAGACGCGCTCATTATCGTTAGGAACTCGCTGTGCTAAAAAATCACGCCATTGATCGTCGATCGACCGCTCAGACGGAAGATCGCTGCTCTGCTCAACCTCCGTATGCTGAAAGCCCCAGCGTATGTCGCAGCGTCGCACCTGCTTGCGGAGCCGATCGATCTCCGCGTGCTTCAGTTGCTCGTAGACGGATGGCGGGCACTCCTGGATCTGCAATAAGGTGAGTGCGTGCTCCGGCATCTTGCTATCGAGCCGTTGCCGTAACACGGCCATTAACGCGTCTGGGTCCATGTCGGCAGCGTTCACCGACTCCAGCCTCAATACAGGTCGCGCCCCATCATTCCGCATTGTTGTGATAATAGGTGCTTCACCCAGTGTTAATCGGACATCAATAGCACCGCGTATATTAAGGGGATCATTGTCTCGCTCCGGATAACTTGCCGCCTCGCCGAAGTTCAATGCCTCCAGGCTTCCAGCGTAATAAGCCGGCGCATCTGAAACCGGCTGATGGCGATGGATATGCCAGTCACCAAGAGCAATGTAATCCCAGGATCGACGCAAGACGGGTGTAGGGATATGCTCAGTTACACGACCAAGTGAATTAGGCCCTTCCATTCCCTGCACACGACCATGTGTGAGCAGGACATTGATGTAGCCTGGAATGGGCACGACTCCTGTGAAATCGCCTTGTAGAATGACTCGGTAGGGAACCGCATGGATCGCTAGTGGACTCGTGAGCAATTCACCTGACCGCCAATCATCGCCTCCCCAGTGATCATCACGAAAAACTTTGTATTTATCTGTGTTGGCAACATGGGCCCCAAGCTCACGCAAGAAACTCGTTGGGCTGCCGACCTGGCGCCAACTCGATGTCTCGTGGTTACCATCAATAATCACCACCCGGATGTCATGCTGTCGCAGAGTTCGCACCATTTTCGCTGCGGTGCGGACAGCACGAGGATATGGGGTGCTACGATGGAATAGATCGCCTGCGACCACAACTACATGGACCGGTGGCTGGGCGTCAATGATCGTGCGAGTGAGCCGTTCTACCGAGAGCTCGATGTCCACCTCTCGGACACAGCGGCCGGGATATTGTTCGTTCTCTCCGAAGACAAGATTAGCACTGCCCGTGTATCCGAGATGGATGTCGGCTATATGAATAAGGCGAATCGTAGCCATCTTACTCCTCCTCGTCTTCAGGATCGATAGGCATCGGTGTGTAGCGGCTGCCGGCGGCTGAGGTGTCACGCACGACAAGTTGCTCTTTAATCAGGCGGGTGAAGCGTGCCCAGGGTGTCTCGGCCGCTGAGCGTGCCATTGGAGGAAGGCTACCGTACCACATCTCCACCTCTCGGAGAATGGCGACAATTGTCTCACGTTGCTTATCTCCTCCCCCAGCGTTCCGCTCGGGCAGGCCTTCGATGAGTTGCTTAATCTCGTAGGTCTGTGGCGGCCGCTCGGGATCGAGGCGGCGAAGTCGACTGGCAACGCAGTTAGCAGTCGTATGCGCCGCAACAGGGGGAAATAGTGTTTTCCACTTGACGCCTCCGGCAAGCACAAAGGGGCGTGGGAATCGCACGAAAATCGAGGTACGAAGCGAGGGGTATTTTACTAGGGCTTCACCTGGCTTGAGCTGGGTGAGACGCGTCTTGAATTCTTCAGAAAGAGTGTTGTAGATGCGGTCATTTAGCTCATCCTCCGGCGTCTGCATAGAGTAGTGGACCGACGCAGACTTGAGGATATCCTCATTGATGCCACTTCGAAACTGCCCTGCGCCAAAGAGTACCACGCCGCGATCACGTGTTGTGCGAGCGATTTGTGCCAGATATGCGCCAATACCGCTATCGCCATGGCGTGGCGCCAGCCGATTCAGCTCGTCCGCGAATACAATCACATGGTCAACCGGTACTGTGCCGCGCGTCATTGCCTCCGTTACCCGATTCAGCACATAAGCAGTGATGATCTTGATCACATTTTCATCGACTTCGCTATTACGCGGATTCGCCATAATCCGCTCGAAATCAATCACCACTATGTCGCGCGGCTTCAGATCAGTCACGTCCAGGCCGAAGCCCTTGCCATTGATATCGATCAGTCCTCCTAGTATCGCCGGCAGTGCGCTAAGCCGCTGATATACAGCTTGAATGACGCTATGGTTAAAACCTTCCCATCGATCACCGCTCCGTTCCTTTTGTGGTCGTTTGATCTTCTCTCTGAACAGTCTGAGTACATCCCCTAGTGTGAACCCTTCATCTCCATGCTCATCTTCAAAAAACTGCTCTACCTCTGCCAGCAAGTTGCTGGCTGCGGAGCTCTGCTTATCGAAAAAGAATCCGAGATATGGCCATAGCGCCTGAATACCCAGTGAAAATTCTCGTGTCTCACTGTATCCTGGTATATCAGCTTCTGAGTTGACTCGTAACGTATTACGGTTCAGTCCATCATCGGCGAGCGGGACATAGAAGATGCACCGACCGAACGGCCGCTCGTTGATATCAACACCAGCTGCCTTCCACATCTTACGATCATCATCACTGAGCTCTGACGTATCCAAATGATCGAGGAATAACAGGTCGGCCCCCTTTGCATTGAACGCGAGGGTTGCAACGCCTGGGGAGTCGTTGTGCAGTTGTGCGAAAAGTGAAATAGTCGTGGTCTGATAGAGCGATGTTTTCCCAGCACCAGGAAGACCACTTAGGACAGCATGCCCCTGCTTTGGGCCTAGCACTCGCTCACGCTCCTCAGCAAGAATACCGAACTCCCCTGCACTATCCTGATAAAAGCCAAGTAACATATAGTCCAAGCCGGGCCAAGCGTCGACTGTTTTCCCGTGCACTGCCGCGAGTTCGTCGGCACGTATCACGTAAACGGGGCCGCTCAGGATTGGGCGCTGCATTTTCTGAGATGAGGTTAGCACTTTCGTTTCGCAGTTGACGATCGGCCGCCGCCGGCTTTGCGACGGCTGAATACTATCAAGCGGTGGCGCTCCATCCTGTTCGTACACGTGGGTAGCAAAATCGTCGAGGCCGAGTGTGTGGCCGTCGGTTTTGGCGACAACCCCATAGGTTATGATAGTGGTTCCTGGGTTGTTTGGTTCGGGAGCGGAGTGACGTACGAGGCTACCGACCCCAAGCGATATATCTTCAGCCGGTGCCCAGAACTGGAAGGCATTGCTTTGTGCGGTCGCGTTGCGCGCATTACTCACGTAGCCCACCGCGCTCGCATTTGGGGTGATCGCGTTCTTTTGGTTTGTTCGGGCTGCATCTACGAGTGCCGCGACCTGTTCATCAACATCACTCGAAGGTGCATCTCCCTGATCCAGCGGATAAAACGCAACCTCCAGCTCTTCTACCCCCTGCTCAGTCTCGACAGCGATCTCCTGAATAGACTCAAGTTGCTGGCGCACCTCGTCGAGCGCTGGTGAAGTTGTATGATTCATCGTGTAGCTCCTATGATATTAATCAAGTGGTGCCAGCAATAATTCGCCCGGAATCTGCTGCGCTTTCAAGAACTGCTCACAATCGTAGATGCCGTAAGGCATCACGTCGTATCTCGAATCGGGCATTGCTGAAAGGCCATAGAATTCATCTAAGACGGCCCAGCTTACGTCATCGATCCAACGAGACCAGTCAATGATGGCTGGCATGTCCAGCCGAATCACGCCACTAAGTCGATTCGAGTTGCGTGGAGCCGGAGGGCTGACTCGCAGGTACCAGGACACCATTCGCCGTGCGGTATCCTTCCAAGTCAGGCCTCGCTCTGCCTCTTGTAGAGGACGAGGTAGAAAGGCGAGCGTCCGCTGTCCGATCTCGAGCTGTGCAATCTTACGTTCACCTTCTGGACCAAAGAAAGGAATCGGATGGGACTTTACACATGAGATAATGCCGCGCATCAACTCGGGACGCGTTAAATGCCGCTTATCGAATTGAAAGAGTGACCCATCCTTCAACATCCAGCTGAGCCCAGTAGAATCTTCTTCGCGGAGAAGACGCGCACCAGCAAGGGCGACAACTTGCTCAGAAAGATCGAGTAGACGTCTCGCCCGGCGTTGCCCGCGTCCTTGCCATGCCACGCTGTTCATACGTTGCATCTCGATTGGAGTGAGGCCATAACCATCATCCTCCGTTTCGGTGCGGCAAAGATCAGCTAACGGGACAGGAAGTAATCCGAGTTCCTGATATGCGCCACGAATAGTCGGCTGGAATAGCCGAAGTGGCGCGAGCAGTGTAGAGAGGTTCAGCTGAATATTATGCAGCCGCCGATGGTAGCCAGTCACGATGTCGCGTGCGCGTACGGCTGCCGCATTGCGTGTGAAGAGGAGTGGATAGTTATCCTCGAATCCGACAAAGTACGTCGATCGAATACCATCACAGAATGCAGTAATCTGAGTTGACTGCCGTCTGCGGGCTAGATCCCGTACTTCAAACGGCGCGCCCTCGTATGGCTCTAGAACGAGGCCTTGCTCCACACTGGCAGCTCTGATATCAGGAAACTCAGCATATTCTTGCGCATCTGGTGAAGGTCGGAGGATTAGTGATCTGTCGCCGCGTGATCGCCGAGCATCGGCGAGTGCACGTAGGTTAGAAAGGATTGTGTCGGATGAAGCCATAACGCCCTCAGTCAGTTCACAATTTGTGTACACTCATAAAGTATCACAAATTGTGTACATCGTCAAGACATGTGGGATAACTATTAGTCATTGTTCTACAGAGCCTAGCAGTTGCTATAGCTTAAGCTACAGCTCTTGCAGATCACATGGCGAGTATGCACTGATTCGGCACCGATACGAGCATTTCGGGCTTGTTACTCCGCGCCGCCAATCGCGCTAATAAGCTCGAAGTTGTGGCTCCTGGCCCAGGGGCACTTGCCGCGCTTCATCAGGCGCATGTTGAAGAGCCGGATCGCCGGCAGCGCGTTCGGATCGGCAAGAAGCCGACGCGCCGCGTCGAGACCTTCGATCAGCAGTGAGACCTGGTCGCTGCCGCCGGCGCGGTAGAACGAGCCCTCCCACTCAAGTTCTGGGTAGCGGTGGGTCAGCTCGATCAGGTCGTCGCCGAAGGTGCGCTGGAGTTCGCGCTTAGACACAATGAGATAGAAGCAGGGGCCATGCTCGTTGAGGGTCGCGAAGAAGACTTCCTGCCAGTTGATATTGATCCGCACCAGAACCATATAACTGTCCGGCAGCACCGAGGTCTGCCAATACGACGCCTCGCCGCGTGCAATCGCCGGGATGCCGTTGTGAATATACGCGCGCACGATATCAAGAAGCTCGTCGTACCATTCCAGGCCCATGAGGTCCTGAAACCGCTCGTGGTAGAGTTGATCGCCTCTGGTCGGCTGCGGGCGCGACCCCACCAGGTCGACGAACGACAGATCACTCAGCCAGCGCTGCTGCTGTGCGGTATCCATGATCGCATCGAAGCTGCCCGGCTCGGTTGGCAGAATGCTGGTCATGTCGATATTGCGCAGCCGGAAGCCACATGTTTCGAGCAACCGGATCAGTTGCCCTTCATGGAAGTCGAGCAAGCTGCGCCCAAGCGAGCAAAAACTGACCTTGACGATGTCGCGGTGCCGCGTGCGATGTTGCACAAAACGCCGCGTAATATCGATGGTTTGGCCGACATAGTACTCACCGTTCGCAAAGTGCAGCACATAGACGCCGCAGCGCCGACGCTGCGAGCGAAACTCCGGCGCGATCGAGCCACTCTCCGGTGCATCAACCGGATTGCGAAATCCAAGCCGCTTGAGCATCGCGCCAACGCTTCCAAGCGTGCGGGCTTCGACATACGGACGGAAGGTTGCGGCCCACTCCGGCCAGCGCGCGTCAGCGTCAATGATGTGGGGTGGACTGGATGGTGCCGCACCGCGGGCGACGATCTCAACGTGGTAAGGCGCGACCGGCGCGACCACCCAGTCGTAGAAGCCGTCGAGCAGTGACAGAACCATTTGCCCCTGCTGCGGGAGCACGCGATTGACAGCGATCGGCCCTGGAAAGGTATAGACGATGTCCTCCAGGCGATCGTGGATCTGGCCGCAGTAGTAGAGCTCGGCTGGGCCGTGCGAATCCACGAATTCCCGAACTGTACGCGCGACATCGCGCAGTGGGAGACTCGTGGAGAGCACGTATGGGTCTGGGTTGTTCATGATGGGCCTCTGGATAGACGACCGCAGTATTCCCTGGATGAACCAATCGATTCCCGAATGCCTAACGAATAGCACAAGACGCCGCAACCTGGTTGGGCTTCGTTCCTGACAATGATGGTCAAGAAGGAAACGTGTTAGGCGGCTATGATGGTACGCTGGTAGACAAATATGGCTGCTACAGCAGTGCAAACACATCTATTCGCAGCGCTTGCAGCAGCGACTGCGCACCATTTGCCGGGTTTCGCGGCTGAACAGCATGTTGATGGTAGAAGGAGGCGCATGAGCGATCAGGGGCTGTTTGCGGTGCAAGAGATGGGCTCAGCATACCAGCGATTCATTCCTGCGATCTGGTACAGTTACGAGATGTAGCTGGAAAAGAACATCGTGCAGCCGGTCAAGCGCGAATGCAACTCGCCCCGGAAACGTCCCTATCCGTCACTCCCATTTCGAGTACATTGGAGCCGCATGCCGTAGCGATTTGCACCGCACTCTAAATGGTTCAGCGTCGGCTCGCGAGGGGCTGCGCGACGGCGCAGGCCTCCTACCAGCCCTTCCCAGCGTTAGCCTCGCTTGCGCTGCCCGGCCAGGCAACGACCAGCGCCACTCATCCCCCCACCCTCAACTGCCGATAATCACTAATCGGCATCCAGATGATCTGCGCCTGTTCGGCGATCCGGTTGTGCAATCGCGCCGGCAATGCCTCGGGCCGATCGTTACTGGTCAGCACCGTCGCCCGATCGGCCAGATAGCGCGCATTGAGCAGCACAAACAACTGCTCGCCCGCCCAGGCCGTGAGATTCTCCGCTCCCAGGTCGTCACGGATGAGTACGTCGATTCGCATCAGCGCGTCCAGCTGTTCGTCGGCAGCCCTGTCCTGGAACCCGCGTCGGATGAACCGCAGCAAATCTGGCATCGAGGCATAGGTGACGCCCTGGCCGCGCATGGCCAGGTGATTGGCGATCGCCGCGGCCAGATGCGACTTGCCAGCGCCACACGGTCCACAGAGATACAGCCACCCAGTAGGCTCTTCGGCATAGCACTGCCCATCGTCGAGCGCCTGCGCGAGCGCCTGGCGCTGTAGATCGACAGGGAAGCGCTCGCCACCCCACGCTAGTTCGGCCAACGAACGGTCGAGATCGAACGGCGAAAGGCTTGATTGGCCGGCGTCCGATCAAGCTGGCCCATCTGGAGGCTATTGCTGCTGCGCTGCACCGATCGCCGGCGGCGTTCCTGGTCGACTCGGATGAGGCTGCGGCGATCGCCCTGCAGATTGCGAGCAACCAGGAGCGCTGCCTGCACGTGCTCTTCCTCCTAGAGATTTTCAGAGATCAGCCTGGTGAGGCGGCCACTGCAACCGAGGCACCGGCAAGCTGCGTTTCGAAGCCTGTATATGCTGGGCCTGGCATGGAATGCCGAGCGTGCCTCGCTATAGCGCCGACATCAGGCGATGACCCACGAGCAGCCAATAGAAACGGACGGGCGCCGATCTTCAGTACGGATACGAGCTTTTCCGACCACTCATGCGTTCGGCGGCTCGTTGTCGTGAGAGCACACTGCTGCCCCCCTATCAGCTGCGCCGCAGTTCGCCGCTGTACCCCTGCGCTACTCAGGGCATGCGGCGGATCCTCAGCATCGGCTGTGCGGGAGGCACGATTGTCGATACCGTCGTACGGATCTGCGGGTGCGGCGAACACAAAACGTGGCGACGCGGCAATCTGCCGCGTCGCCACACGCCGTAGCGCGTCGCCCCGCTCTGCTTATTCTTCCAGGGTGGATAGTCAGCTAGTGCTCAGCCTTGTCTGTCGGCGCGTACACACGCCGGACATCCTCAAGCGTTGCGGCTGATTTGATCTCGCGCATGATCGCCTCCAACAGCGCCAGGTCATGCAGCTGTTGCACCTCGGCAATCACGGGCGCGGCAGCAGCACCAAATTTCAAGTCGAGACCGAACGCAATCCCTTCGAGCAATCCGGCCGCACGCCCTTGCGCAATACCCTTCTCAATGCCAAGCTCCTCGACACTCGTGATATAGGTCATCTGCCGTGCCTCCTCAAATGTGCGCAGCTCCTGCACAAACTGTTCACGCAATGCTTCTGGCAAACGCAGCAACCAGTCGACAAAGCCAAATGCCAGGCGTACCTGTTCGCCACTGTAGCCCAGGTCATATAACCGGCGCATGATCGCCAGCTTGGAATCCAACCGCCCGAGCGGGTCGCGGCGGGTGCGCTGCGATGCCAGGTGTGCCAGCACGAGCGAGGCCACTGGGTTACGACTGCGTTCCAGCTCGGAAAGCCGCGCACGATAGTCCAGCAGCTTGACGATTGGGAAACGAAACTGTACCTCGCAGCCCCACAAGGCCGATTCATACGTCGCCGGTCGCCAGCGCGAACGGTCGTCACCCAACACTGCCACGCTGACAATCGGTCGGTCAAACCGATCGCGTAATCGATAATTATACTGAAACATCCTTTGCGCGAAGTCGTTTTTATGCTGACTTTGTACTTCGATGTGGATAAGTACCCAGGTGGCGACGCCGTCACGACCCCAGACTTCAACCAGCTTGTCGGCCATGCGACGCCCCTGTGCATCGTCGCCCGTCGCGCGCTGTAGCTCCGTTTCGAGAAAGCGATACGAGCGCGTCCAATCGATCGCAGCGTGAATGGCGGGAAAGCACAACGCCAGGAAGTCTTGCAGATACACACCAAGCGCGGACTTCCATGCCCCATCGTAGTCGTGACACTCCGCAGCCGTTAAAACGGCACGGCTTCTTGGAGCAACCCGCCCACCGGCGAGCTTTCGCCCCAACGGACTTGGCCAGCCCGTTTCAAGATGTTGATAGCGGCGTTGTGGTCTCTATCGATGCTGAGGCCACAACTGCAATCAATCCAGCGATCCGATAGCGAAAGCGTCTCGAAGATATGCCCGCACTGGCTGCACGTCTTGGACGTATACCGAGGGTCGATCAGCAGCACGACACGGCCAGCCTCTGCCGCTTTGCTCGTAAGGTGCTGCACAAGATAGCCCCAAGAGGCGTCCAATATGCTCTTTGCCAAATGCCGGTTTCGCGCCATGTTCGCGATGCGAAGATCCTCCAGCGCGATTCGGTCGTTGCTGACGATCAGTTGATGCGCCAGCTTGTTCAAGAAATCCTTCCGGCGGTTACTGATCCGCTCATGCTGGCGCTGGAGCGCCACCACCGCTTTATGTCGGTTGTGAGAACCCTTCTTCCGGCGAGCAACGCGGCGCTGCAACACACGCAACGTTCGCTGCTCGGCGCGATACCAGCCGGGATGTCCAACCTTTTCGCCCCTGCTCGTCGTAATCAGACTGGCGATCCCAACGTCTACACCAACATCCTGTCGCGCCTCCGGCAGTGGAGCCACTTCGACTTCACACGCGAAGCAGGCGTACCACTTCCCAGCACGGCGAGTCATGCGAACGGTCTTGATCGCTCCATCGAGTGGGCGATGCCAGCGGACGGCCACTCGACCGATCCCGATAGTTGCAACCGCCGCCCATCGATCTTGAAACCATTCCCATATTCCTTAAAGCCGAAGCTGGACCAGCGATTGCGGCCTTTGAAGCGCGGAAAGCCGGGCGTTTGACCTGCTTTCACACGCCGGAAGAAGGCTTGAAACGCTTTATCCAGATCGGTGACGACGATCTGCAAGACGTGGCTGTGGATGCCCTTCGCATAGGGGTTGAACGCCTTTAGTTCCTTTACCTGCGCCAGCTGCTGATATTTGCCTACCGCTTCGCCGCGCTGCTGATAGGCATCGCGTCGTTCGGCAAGACACTGGTTGTAGAAGCGGCGGCAGGTCTCAAGGGTGCTATGGAGCAGGCGCGCTTGCGGCTTGCTCGGATAGAGGCGGTAGCAAAAGGTCTTGATCATACAGATGGTAGCTGTGCTCTACTTACTATTTGTACACGTATAAGTGTAGCACGAAGCGAACAAATGAGCAAGGATTTTCTGCTTGATCTGCCCGATACGAAGCATCAATCGCTCAAAATTGCAGTGGCGCAGGCGAGCGATTCCATGCACCAATTCGTACGCAATACGATTGCGGAAAAGATACGGCGTGAGCAAGCACCAGGTTCGTTGCTTTCGCCCGAGTCGGATACTAAGCGAGGCGATGCTCTGACTCAAGCCAGCGAGAAACCCACCTAACCGCTCGCCCTCAAGGGCAGCAGCTTGCGGCGGGTTCTAAAAGGTCATTTGGCAACTTGGCCATACGCTACTCCTTATTATACCATCGTCGATCGGCGCGCCAGCCCCGATGAAAGAAGAAACCTACAAGACTGTAGATACTACACGAAGCAGTGTAGCAGGCCGTTGCGACAGCGAGCGTCACAGCAGGCATAGGGTCGAGGCAAACTGTCTCGACCCTATGCACTGTATGATGCTACGCCGCTGCGGCCTCGGCCTGCTTGGCGCGCCGGCGCTTGGGCTTGGCCGTGGTCTCGACGGCAGCGACCGGCTCGGCCGGCAGGGATGCTGGGGCCTCGACGGCAGGCTCGGCAATGGGCGCATCGTCCTCGTCGTTCGCGCCCTGGTAATCCAGCGTCTGGGCGACGATCTCCGCGCCGTAGCGCGTCGCACCAGTCTGCTTGTCCTTCCAGGTCGGGTAGGTCATGCGGCCCTGAATGCGCACTTTGCTGCCCTTCTTGAGCAGCCGCGCCGCCTTCCCGGCGTGCATGCCCCACACGATCACCCGGTGGCGCTCGCTCTCCTGGCGGGTCGAGCCATCCTCGTTCCGCAGGATGTAGTTCGTGTAGACGATCAGGGTAGCGACGGAATTGCCGTTGGCGGTCAGACGCAATTCGGGCTGAGCGCCCAGGACGCCGGTGAGCTTGATGACGTTCTCGTGCTTGAATGGGGTGGTCATTGCAGTTTCTCCTTGTGTGTGCCGTTCGGTGACGGCGTTCTGTTTTCGATGGCGTCAAGAAACCAGCGCGGAGTGAGCGGCGGGTCAAAAACGCGGAACGCGGCTGGCGAGGCGATCGCGGGGGTCCTGGAGGGGGCCGTGATCGTCGAGATGGCTCCTTTTTGATGCGCCGCGCCGGGCTGGTAGCGTACGGCAATCGAAAAAACAGGGCAGCCGGCGCCTAGCTCTGGCATACACAGCTGAGAGAAACGATCCAGACCACCACACAAGTCCGAGCGTCAAAGCGCCGTACATTGGTCGTGTGCAAAGCGCGCTATCACCCCACGGGCACCAAGACACCTGATTGGCACGAATATCAGTGGATGGAGGCGAGAGCACCGGAGCGCGAGTAAAAGGCAGTGATTTGGGGCAACAAGAAGGTACGCGAAGCAAGGATGGCGTCAGAAAGGCCGATACGACCATGGAAGAAGGATGGAGCGATAGAGCAAGCGATGCACTGAAGGATCGGAGGCTCCAGCTAGATGCGGGGCTGCGCCTGGAGGACATCACGCAGATCTTCGCCCGGCAATGTCACGTATCCTTTGGCGGACATGAGAAGCCGCCGCGCAGTCGATCTGGATCAAAGCGTTTCGTATAAGTGCCGCCGTGTAGGAGACCAAGCATGCGGAAAATGAGGCAGCTGGCTCGTCTGTTGCTGTAGTGAGCGTCTAACCAACTGAGCATGCAATAATAGGGCGCCATCGTCGGAGTTATTCCGGGCCTAACAGTTCCTGGTCTGGACAGGCCGACGAGGTAGCTGGAGCAGAGCAAAAGGCGACGTGGCCATTTGACCACGTCGCCCTGGAGCGCTAGCGAACTTCATAGCGAACCTTACGGCGCCTCCTCCGAGCCTCGCATTGGAGGCGGGAGAGGACATCCCACGCCTCGCCTACCTCCTCGAAACCCTCCAGGAAGGTTTCGATCCCCTGCGGCGTAATTTCGACGATGTAGTACATGGCTGCGCTCCTGCTGTGTTGCGGCATTTCGTGCGATCCTGATGGCACGCGACAACCAGCGCGGACGGAGCTGCGGGTCAAAACGCGTAGCGGCGCGAGCGGTGACCTCGGGGGTCCTGCAGGGGTCCGTGGTCATTGCGAGCGCGTTCTTTTGATGCGCGGCGCCACGCTGGTACCGTAGCCAATCAGGGCAGCACCGCCGCACGCACACAGGACGGCAAGCCTTCGTCACCGAGGTGAGCGTCCGCTGGGAAAGCGACCGGGAGGCGAGGGTCAGGTGGCGTGGAGGAATTACGATCCCTACGCCGATGCTCGGGTGCCTGCAATCACTACGATAGGTGTGATCAGGGCGGGGAGTAACCAGGATACACACGCCTTAGCCAGGTAAAGACGGAAACGAGCGTCTCCGGTTCGGACTTTGTGGCTCTATGCGAAGAAGAGGCGGCCAGAAGGCGCTACAAAGCGAGCTACACCTCCAGCGTTCGCGACTCGCTTATAGGCCTGGCCAATTACCCACGATTGATTGCCTCGATCGTGCGCTTGATGATGTCGGCATGGCAGGCTTTCGGCGCACACCAGCAGACCAGGCAGATATCTTGCTTCCGTGCCAGCGCCGCCAGCCTACGCATCTCAATGCTCGCTGCGCTGCTCGAATCAAGTAACTCCCCTGCGAGCCAATCCTCGTAGTCACGAATGACCGCAACTCGCTCCGCCGCATGGTGCAGCGGAAACGGATTGCCCAACGGCGACGGTCGGCCGACGTAGATTCCGCGTGCGCCTTGCCTTTTGTTCCCAACTGTGATCATCTCGCCCTCCTTATGTCTGTGCTGCCAGGTGGCGGCGTACTGTTTTCGATGGCGAGATCAGACCAGCACGGAAGGAGCAGCGGGTCAAAACGCGCCGCGTCGGTTTCGGGAACATCGGGGGCAGCCCGTAGCGGGGCCGTTGTTCCCGAAACTGAGTTCTTTTGACGCGCTGCGCCGGGCTGGTAACGTGCGCCTATCGAAAAACAGGCAGCCGCTGCGAGCCTATGGCGCAGACAGGAGGATGAGCACTGTTGGAGGAACAGGTAAGAGGGAGGAGATCGGGCGGTGCTTATACAGGCGAAATGATTGGCTGTTCGTCGAGCGGAGGTTATTGGCAGCGAGGCGCATCCCGTGGAGGAAGTGTATCTATCCGACGCCCAGCGGGTTGGCCCGCTGGGCGATCACATTGATCACCTCGGCTTCGCGCTGCACCACACCCTCGACGAGTAGCACGCGCCCGCTGTGCAGGTGCTTGCCGTCGCGCACGACCAGGCCTGGCGAGATTATTACGTTGATCATAGAAATGATCTCGTGCGGAAACCCACCCGCTTCAGCGGTGGAAGGAGCACGGCGCATCCCCGTCCTCCTGATTACCAGGTTGCCTACGCGCCACCCGCACACACGTTCTATTTATGGTACAATCATAATATGAGATTGACCGCTGCCATCCAATTGCTGCCCACGCCCGAACAAGCCGATGCGCTCAGGCGCACGCTTGAGGCGGCGAATGCTGCCTGTGACTATATCAGCCAAGTGGCATGGGGGAGCAAAATCTTTCGGCAATTCGCCATCCACAAACTGACCTATCAGGCGGCGCGTGAAACCTTCCACCTGGCCGCGCAGCTTGCGATACGCTGTATCGGCAAGGTCGCAGATGCCTACAAGCTGGATCGCAAGACACGGCGCACGTTTCAACCCCATGGTGCTGTCCCCTACGATGATCGCATTCTGTCCTACAATGTCAAAGGTTCGGAAGCCTCGATTTGGACTTTGGACGGGCGGCAGGCGATTCCGTTCGTCTGTGGCCAACGCCAGCGCAAGTTGCTTGCTACACAACGCGGCGAAACCGATCTTGCTCTGGTTCGTGGCAAGTGGTATTTGTTCGTTGCTTGCGAAGTCGAGACGCCTGAACCGATTGATGCTGAAGGCTTCCTTGGGGTTGATCTCGGCATCGTCAATCTCGCGACTGACAGCGATGGAGAAGCATTTTCTGGCCAGCATATCGAGCATCGCCGCCAATGGTATGCAAGCCGCCGTCAGGCGCTTCAAAAGGTCGGAACGAAGTCGGCCAAACGCCATCTGAAACGACTTGCGGGGCGTCAGCGCCGCTTTCAGAAAGACACGAATCATCACATCAGCAAGCGGCTCGTTGCCAAAGCCGAACGCACGAAGCGGTCGATTGTCCTTGAAGAACTCAAGGGCATTCGGAGGCGGGCGAGGGTTAAAGGGCAGGGCCAACGAGCGCGACACAGCAATTGGGCCTTCGCTCAATTACGAGCGTTTATCAGCTACAAAGCCGAGCGAGCAGGGGTGCGGGTCGATACGATCGATCCGGCCTACACCAGCCAGCGCTGTAGCAGGTGCGGGCATATCGAACGCCGCAACCGTAAAAATCAGGCTGAGTTTTGTTGTGTCGTGTGTCACCATCAACTCCCTGCTGATTATAACGCCGCAATCAATATCGAGTGGGCCGCAGTCAATCGGCCTATGGTGTCCAATCCGTGCCCTGTGCATCGGGTTGAGGCGCAAGCCCAGGTGCTTTAGCCTGGGTAGTTGACTCCCCACTGATCTTCGAGCGTCGCGACGTGGAAGCCTTTCGCGCTTGGTGAGGCCTGATGCACGACACACAGCCCGGCCACGCGCATATGCTGCCGATCGTTGCACCTATCAAGAATCCCTTGAGCATTGAGCCAGGTGCTATAGAACGTCATGACGTGCTCGCTCGCCCAGAGTCTCATCGTCGCGATTTCATCGGCGAAGGCCTCGGCGCGCGATTGCGCCAGCAGCTCGGGATCGGAGTGCGGTATCGGCAGATCGAGTTCGTCGGTGACATAGCGTAGTGTGTTCAATTCTCACAATAGCTTGCGTCGCGCGATACCCCAGCCGTCGAGCGCGCCAGCCGCGATCAGCTGCTCGATCAGCATGCGCGGCACCCGCGTGCGACGACAGAGATCGGCCAGGCTAACGAACAGTCGCACGGCGACAATGCGCTCGATTGCCACCTCGCCCAGCCGGTTGATATAGTTCAGTCCCAGGCGAATACGGCCATTCTTGCGTACGCAGCGTGCCGCACTCGCGCGAATGGCTGGCGGCAGGATCGCCACGCCGTGGTGCCCGGCGTCGCTGACCATCTTAGCTAACCCGCCTCTGGTCGTAACCCAATGCCAGACGGTTTCCTATAGTGCTCGCCCTCCTAGTGCTTCAAGATCCGATCGGTAGCCAGGCTGAAGCTAGTAACAAGAGCGCTGTCGGGTGTGAAACATGGGCCTCGTCTAGCGCTGCTTCGGCCGACCAGGCGGATGCACACCACGTGCGACCTCGTCGCGGTAGCGGCGCACAGCCGCTACCGAGGTATACCATCTTCCGCCGACCTTGGTGCCATCTACGCGCTGATTGCGCAGCAGCCAGCCAAGGTAGGCCGCGTCCATGCCGGTGGCGATCGCCACCTCACGTGCTGGGAGCTTGTAGTCCTCAGGTGCGCGCTCACACGCGTCCAGCCAGAGCGACAGCCCAGCGTCGACGGCCTGCCCTATGAGCGTAACCAGCGCCTGATAGTCGCCGAAATGGGCCGCTTCAAGCGCACGGATGTAAGTCTCGCGCACACTGCGCTGGATGAGCACCGTCGGATAGCCGTCGCGCATCAGCTGGAGGTTGAGCAGCAGACGCGCGACCCGGCCATTCCCGTCGTAGAAGGGATGGATGTTCAAGAGCGCCTCATGCGCTAGCGCCGCACGCACGATCGGCGGATAGGCGAGACCATCACCATCCGGCCAGGCGAGCCAGATATCCATAAGCTCAGGTATCCGCTGCCAAGGCGGCGGGATGTGCCGTGACCCGCGAATGGAGACCGGGCCATCGCGGTACTGCCCGGCGCTCGGCAGGAGTTTCTCGGTGATGAGCGCATGAAGCTGCAAGATATCGGCGTGCGTGATCACCGCCCCCCGCTCAGCGAGTTGGTAGAGCAGTGTGATTGCCTCGGCGTGATTAATGGCTTCGAGGTGCTCCTTGATCGTGTGGCCGCCGATCGTGACGCCATGCTCGATCACCATCTGGGTTTCAGACTCATCGAGTGTGTTGCCCTCGATCGCGTTGGAGTGGTAGGTCAGCAGAATGCGCAGGTCGTCGCGCACGGCGCGAACCACCGAAGGCGCGAGCGGGCGCTGCTCGTCGAGGCGCTTGCACCGCTTGGCGATCCGGCGCTCGAGGCGGGCAGGCAGTCGAATATCGGGCATGCGACGTAATTCCTTCTAAAACCATCTCGGTTTTATGATATTGTACCAGAAAACGAGATAATTTATGCCCAATGCAAGGGAGCGCCAGGAATGATCGCTCATCCCCGGCGCTCCTGCGGCAGGCTAGGCAGCCTGCTTGCGGCGGCTGCGCTTGGGCTGGAGTGGCGGCTCAACCGCCGGCTGCGCGACAACCTCGACTGGCTGCTCATCAGCCTCGGACTCTTCGGCCAGGCCGGTGTGGGCGCGGTCGTAGTCAAGGAACAGCACCTGGCTGGCGACGATCACCGCCCGGCTGCGCAGCTCGCCACTCATCTTGTCATTCCAGGTCTGATACTCCAGCCGACCAATTACCCGCACGCGCTTGCCCTTGCCCATGTACTGGTTGACGACCTCGGCCAGCCGGCCCCAGGCCGTGACACGATGCCAGTCGGTCTCTTTGCGGCTCTCGCCCTCCTGGCTCTTCCAGACCCGGTTGGTGGCCATGCTGAAGTTGGTGACCGGCGCGCCGTTGGCGGTGTAGCGCATCTCGGGCAGCGCGCCCATGTAGCCGATCAGTTCGATCCGGTTGACGGTGTTGTTGGTTGTCATTGGTGGTGCCTCCTGTTTGTGTGGCCGCTCGTCGGCGGCGGCGATGGTGTTGATGGCGCCAACACAGCAGCGGCGATGGAGGCGGGCGCATAGGGCGCGCAGCGTTTATCTTGACCCTATGCACCCGCCGCGCGGCTGCTACAGTGCAGCGACGAAACAAGGCAGGACGCCTGACGCAGCCACTACCAGGGAGGCACAGCGAGCAACCGACACGGCACTGCACGAGTATGGCTCAAGCAGCGAAGCATGCGTTCACAACATCGCGTACGGAGACGGTCACATCCGTACACAGCAATCAGTTGGGCGGCAAAGGTCGCTTCAGGAACGACGGCCACATCTCGGCAGGTCGGTGGACCGATGAGTCTAGCGAAAAGGCACGCGTACTGATTTGGACGCCGGTTGCCCTGATCAACCACGAAACGAAGAGGGCCGTCCGTCAGGTGCGTTAGTATCGAGCAGCGAGTGAAGATTCTGAAGAAAAGCGTCAGGCACGATAATGAAGAGCACAGAGAAGAGGTGGTAACTTTCACCGGACGCGAGGAACGACAACCCGGCCTACCAGCATGCGGTCAGCCGGGTGGCAATAATGTGCTGGCAATTGTGCTATCGTGCAATTGCCAGGCATCGTATAGCAGGAATTCCTACCACCATCCTGGAATAAGGCGATAACGCACCTGTTCAGCATACGCCGCATATCGCGTGTCCTGCATGAGCAGGCGTTCCTCTGCGTGGATGCGCAGCACTTGCACTATCAGCCAGCCTGTGAGAATCGCTCCATTGATGAGCGTAGGATGGGCCAGCACGAAGCCCCCGAAGGCCAGCAGGTAAGCTGCATAGATCGGGTGCCGCACGACGCAGTAGAGTCCGTCGGTCTGGATGCCCCGATTGGCGGCGATGATCCCGAAACTCCGGCCTAACCGAAGCGTTGCCGCCAGCACGAGCATCCCCCCGGCGAGCTGAAGTACATTCCCGAGCAAGGCGAGCGGAACGGGTGCAAGCGTCGACGGGCGAAGGAGTAGCGGCAGGATAGTTCCGCACCAGCCCAGGATTGCCGGCGGCGAGTCGGTCGTGACTGTGACGTGGGCACGCCGCCGAATCAGAACCAGCACCACAATACTCAGTTCTTGCACTGCAAGAATCAGTGCGCCAATATCCCCCTGTATCGCCGCGCCAATACTGATGCGCACGAACAGGCCATAGATCAGTGCCAGCAGCAAATCGCCAAGACCTGGCATTCTATCCCACCGATGCCAACGCCGTCGCCAGAAAGCATGAGCGAGATGTTTGGTTTCTTCGTTGTTCATGATACCTGCCTTATTATTCGCATTGCATGGCGCTGGGTAAGCCGATGATACGACCGAACGCACACCAGTGAGCGCCAGCGGTCGTAGTCCCTCAGCGAGGGCTCGCGGGAGAATGCACCACATGCGTTGCTCAGCGCCGATGGTGCTCGCGATGATCGCGGCGCGATCGCGCCAAAAGCGTGTCCGGGTTACTACCCGCGTATCCGCTCCATTGCCTCCCGCGCGTCGATCTGCTCGCCGATACAAAATACGGCGAAGGCATCATTCGCGCGGGTACTGAGCGGGCAGTTGCTGTGCGCGCTGAAGCAACGGCAGTACCACTGCCCATGGTGCAGATATATGCTTAGACTTGCATGCGCATCGTCGTGAAATGGGCAGAAGTAGAGTCGCGTGCCGCGCCGCGCGCGCTGCGCGCCATAGTGCTCCAAGAGCGGACCAAGATCCTGCTCGGCGTTGAAGTGGGCGATGCTGATTAGCTGGCCTTGCGGCGTGATGTCCGCCTGTGCTGAGCGGGAAGGTTGCTCTGGGAGCGCGTCGCTCGCATTCTCCTGGTAGGCTCGACTGAGCTCCACGAGCGCATCAGGCGGGTTCTGGTCAATATCGAGGCAGCGCTGGCCCACAATGAGCACGCCAAAGCGAGCAGTATGGGTATGGCGCGCCAGCGGAAGTCTGGTCGCGGCGTGATGCGCACGGGCTTCGATCTTCCAGGTGGGCTGATCTAGTTCGGCGATCAGCTCGAGACCGAGCGCCTGCACCCGGCTCATTGCAACACTGCAATCAAACGGGAGCCAGACGTAGCCGCGCTGCTCGGCGGCGGCCCGTCCACGCCGCTCACAATACTGGCCGAAGGCCCAGAGCTGACGCCTGTCGGCGGCATCAATCAACGCGTGGATTGCGGCGATGCCGCCGGCGTCGATATCCAGCGGCAGCAGATATGCCTGCTCATCCACCGCCGCGGGCGCAGCCAGCGTGATCGCACCGGCGAGGTGCCGAGCGATCAGGGCATCGCTGATCGGTTCGTGGCGTGTCAGATACTTCTGACCGAAAGAGCGCGCTGCAGGAGGGCGAAGCATCACGGCATGGCGCCGTGGCGCGTGGCGTAAAAAGGCGCGCCGAAAGAACGCGACGCGCTCAAAGAGTGTTTGCATTTGCTCACCCCCTCTGTTCTAGGGCGATGTGGGGTGCTGTGTGCTGAAGCCAACACCCCACATCCACGCAGAAAGTCTGTACGCATTCGAGCTGGCGAATCGAACTGATTGCCGTCTCGAAGCAGACGAATAGTGATTCGACTCGCCACGTGCTTTCCTATTCTTCTGCGGTTGCTCCATTAGTACCGGCTCGATCCAGGAACTTAACTTCGCCGGCGACGATCTCGGTGCGATAGTGCTTCACCCCCTCGTGCTCTTTATCGTCCCACGATCTGGTTTGAAGGCGACCCTCCACGAACACGAGTGAGCCTTTTTGCAAGTACTGCTGACACAGCTCGGCGAGTCGCTCCCACACGGCAATCGTGTGCCACTCGGTCTCCTTCACACTCTGGCCGTCACCGTCTTTCCAGTGCCGGTCGGTGGCGACGCGAAAGGTTGTCACCATCTTGCCTCCCTGGGTAAACTTGGACTCCGGGTCTGCGCCGAGCCGGCCGACGATCATAGCTTTGTTGATCATGTGCTTGTCTCCTTACAAAAAGCGTTAAAATGTGTCCAATCCTTCCGCTACGGCGCTCGCCGTCGCGGTTAGCTGCGATACCAATGTTCCGAGAGCCTGTGCTCCATTCGCATCCGACGCGGCACTGTGCATCGGGGGGGAGATGTCGTGCCTCAGTAGCTCGGATGGCTGCGGCCAGAGCAATGTGGGTGCATGCGACCAGGCGCGTGCAAATGGAAGCAGGGACAGCGACGAGCCGTTGGCGAGCTTCGCCCCCAGCCTTCCCGGCAAAACCCAGGTCTGCCAGTGCGCTGCGCGCAACATCGCCGCAGGATCCGGGCCATCCGATCCCACCGCCAGCAGTGCCGCACAGGCGATACCGCGCTTGCTGCCGCGCCAGTGAACGATGAGGCGCGCATCCGGCCAGGCCGCGAGACGTAAGCTCGTGAGTGGCTCAGTCTGTGCGGTTGGCCAGGCCAGCGCTACCCGGCGGTACGGGCGCCTGGCCAGACCACCCGCGACTGCGCAGAGCGTGGAGGCATCGAAGCACGCGCGCAGCAACCTCCGCAGCAGCTCGACGTAGCAGCCGGGTGTGCAGCGCCCGTGTGCGCAGCCCTCGCATCCCGTTGCGCCGATATAGGCCTGCTGCTGATCGCCAAGCTGCATCAGCACAGTTGTAAGTTCGGTATGTTCCAGGTGTAGCCGCAAGCCCTGGGCGAGCCGTATCGGCTCGGCGAGGGTCGTAGCGTGTGCGCCGTCGAGGCGCCAGAGTGTTCGTGTCATAGATGTTTCTTTCGCTACAAAGGAGTGCAATTATGATCCCTTAAATGCTCGCAGCTCGCGCGGGCTGGTCTCGACATTAACCAGGTAGATATCATTGCGCACGATCGCCAGGCATTGACCCGGCGCGAAGTGGGTCAGTTCGGCAATGTGGTCTTCGTTCATATCGTGCACCGCTCCGGCGAGCTGGCGCGCCGGCGTGTCGTCCAGGCGGAAGCTGACTTTGGTCTGGCAGTTCTCGAAGATGTAGCGCCCGGTCTCGCTCTCCAAGAACGTTAAAGGGTTCTGGTCGATCGCAATCAGGCCGATGCCGTACTTGCGCGCGACTTTGCAGATCATTGCGGCCAGACGCGCGAGGGCCTCCACCTGGGTCACATAGCCGAACTCGTCGATCGCCAGCATGGTCTTGCGGCTGCGGTCGCGGTTCGGGTCGCGCATGAAGCGCAGGATCGCCCCGATGATCTGTAAATAGAAGAACGGCCGGTACATCGTCGGGACATTGGCGGTGTTGTAGTAGCTGATATCAGAGCCAAAGCGCCAGTCGACCTCGGTATGGCGATTGAAGCAGCGTCCGGCGGTGTTCGGCTCGGTCACGTGCGGGTCGTCGGTGCCGAACAGCTTGATGCGGATCGTGCGCGCGAGCCGCTGTGCTTCCGGCTCACGTAAGCTGCCGAGAATGCCCATCAAGTTGCTCAGCAGCGGCATCTGATTCAGCGGTGTGGACGGCGTGATATCCTGGTAGAGCATGATTAGCGCGCGATCAAGCACGCCGGCCTCCTCCGGTTCGAAGTCGCGGGGAATCAGACGTTCTTTACCGTCCGCGCTCTTGCCTGGTCGGCCCAGCAACAGCGCGAGCTGGCCGATCGCATGCTGAACCTGGTTGGTCAGCCAGCCGCCTTCGGCGTCTTCGTCATAGACCACATCCAGGATATTGATTGGCGTGTCCATGCTGAGCATATAGCAGGTCGCCCCGGCACCAGCCGCACCAGCGATGCGCGGGCCGTTGTCGAAGTCGTCAATGCCGATCACCCGCGTGCCCATGACTACCGCCGACCGCAACGTGAGCAAATTCAAAAAGAACGTTTTGCCGAAACCGGTCATACCGAGCAGAGTCATATGCGCGGCCTGATTGTTGGCAAACAGATTGAAGAACAACGGCGCCCGCCGCGCTGCGTCGATGCCCCAGAATGGCCCCTCGGTGTTGGAGGCACGGTGATAGCCCAGCACGCCGGCCAGACAGCCCACGCCATCCGACAGGATTGATCGCGGCTTGAACGGCGCATCGATCTGGCTGCGCGGGGTGGTGCTCCAGAGTTTGAGCATCTCCGCCTGCCCATTAGGCGGGCGCATCCAGCGGATCTGTGTTCCGAGCCGGCTGTGAGTCTCGGCCAGATTGGCTTCAAGATCTTCGGGCGTCTCACCGCCGACAAGCACGCCCAACTGCACAGTATGGAGACCCTGGCGCTTGAGATCGAACAGTACACGCTGTGCGCTCGCACGTACGCCCACGGCGCGCGTATCAAGCAGCTTGCTGTCGTTGGCGAGCAGCCGCGATGCGTTGTAAGCCAGTTCGGCGGTGCGCTGGGCCTTGTTCCTGGGTATCGTCGCGATGTCAATGGCAAGCGCGACATCGTAGCTGGCATTCAGCAAACTGTGCAGGGTGGTTGCATCGAGCTCGCCTTGCAGCTCGTAGGAGATCGCGGCGGCAAGGTACGGCATCCCCGGCTGAGCAGGCTTGAGCCATCTGGATTGCTTGAGATATGCGCCAGGGATGACGCTGGGAAGCTGATCCAGGATTGTGACTGACCGCCCCGTCGCGCTGCGCAGGGTCGCGGCGATCGAGGCCGCGCTCACCTCCAGAGGCTCCCAGGTGATCAGAATATAGGTCGCGCTGCGCAGGTGGCGGCGCTGCAACTCTTCGAAGAAGCGTACCTGCTCCTTCATCCATGGTAGCCGCCAGAGGATGCTGTCGAGCGCATCGCCGATGGCGGCCCAACAAACCAGTGCGTCGGCCACACGAATAGCATCATCACCAAGCAAGATCTGCTGGAGCGGCGGTTCGTTGACAAACAGGTCGAGCAAGAGTCCAAACTCATCGACCGCGAGGCTACGGACGGCCGCGGCTGGATCGGCCTGCGTATCGCCCTCGACAAGTGCATCAATCGCACGCATCAGCGGCCCGACGATGCGCGCGAGGTCGACGAATTCGCGCTGGCCACGATTGAGCCTAGCGATCGACGGCCGCAAATCAAATGCTTTTGAGATTGCCAGGAGCCGCACCGGATAGGTAAGCGAGGCAAACCAGCTGCCGAGCTTGTGCTCCAGGGCAGTCAGATCGCCGGCCTGTTCGATCGGAAAGCTGCTGAGTTGAAAGATCTGCATGGTCAATTTCCTACGTTGCTACTATGGGAGCCGTTGTGCTCCTGCGCTGCGGGTTGCATGGTCTCAATCGGTTGGAGCAACGCCTGCTCCTGCAGCCTATTGCGTACATCAAGAGTCTGGATATCCAATTGAGCCGATATCCGTGGGCGCTGGACAGGAACTCCATGCCGCATCAGGACGGCGCGGATTGGGCCGTCGACAGGCAAGGCACGATCGCGCCGCGCGACCACCCGCGAGCCAATGAGCTGATCGGGAGTGATCCGGTTGCTGGCAGCGCGCTGGGCAATCGCGCCGCGCACGGCCCAGGTGACGCGCTCGTAGAAGGCCAGACCACCGACTTCGAGTGTCGCTAGCACCCCCACCGCGCCGGCAGCGAGGACGATCAGGATGCGCAACCACCAGGGGAGCGCGCCGCTCAAAATAAAGGCAGGCAGCACACCCAGGATCAGGCCCGCCGCATTTTCGAAGGTCAGGAAGAGCGCAACCTTTTCGCCCTTGCGGCTCTGTATCTCATCAATCATTTCGTGTGACATGGATGCTCCTTCGCGACCAGGGCGGCATACCATGCCGCCCTGGTCGCGGGCATATGCGCTAACCAGCGGCACCGCCGCCGAGCATGCCGTAGAACGCGGTGATAATCGTCGTCGCGCCGCCGACCAGCATGACGCCCAGCATGACCTTCTGGAAGTGGCCGCGCATGCTCTGCGCCCACTCCGGAAGCACCGGTGCCAGCGCGTTGGCGACAAACCAGAGAATGACGCTGACAACCGCGATCGGGACAACGATCGTGAGCAATTCCGACTGAAGCGTGGTGATGGCACTCGTAATGCCGCCCATTGGGATACCTCCTGAGTGATGTAATAAGGATAAAACGGGATGATTCAGGCACCTGGCCGTATGGCCATCGTTGGATGAGCGTCGTGTATCGCTGCTGTCTCCTTTCTTCAACGTGCAATCTGAAACGGCACACCGCCGACGGTCAGGGTGGCCACCTGTTGCAGGTTGCCCACCGCCGCAGTGAAGGTAATCGTGCGCTGCTCGCCCGGTTTCAATGGGGTCGCGAGCGCCGGAATATCAGGAAGGGTGATTGGTTGCATTCCCGCTGTGAGCGTGAACTCGTCACGACTCAGCGTGAGCGGCTCGGCGCCCTGGTTCGAGATCGCCACAGCGATTGTCAGCTGCCCAGGATGGTCTTCGTGTAGCTGAATCTGCTTGACCATTAACGCATCGCGCAGCACCTCGGCCCGACTTGGCGGCGCGGCGAGGGTGGTGCGCCAGCGCAGGCTTTGCACTGCACCTGGCGGCGTGATATCCCAGGCTAGCGCAATCTCGCCCGTCGGCAGGGGCACCAGGTAGCGCAGCTCGGCACCCCTTTCCATCGCGGTGGTCTCACTGGGTAGATACTGCTGGCCATCGGCAAGCGTCAACATCGGCTTGTACGCCGGCCAGTCCATCCCGGCAGGAGAACGAACCTGCACAATGACGCGGCCCTGGCCAGCGGGCAGAATCGGATCCTGTCCAGGGCCGACAACCCGTACTGCCTCAACCATGAGGGGCTGCTCGCTCGCGCCCAGCGATATGGGCGTGCCAATCGCGTTCGCTGGGAGGGGCGCAGTTTCCTGCAACACGCCATAGCGGGGCGCCTGTGCGCCGGCCGTGGCGCAGGCCTCAACGACCAGATCACTCGTTACGCTCCTGGCCGCGCCGATCGTGTAGACGCGCTCGGGCCACGCGCCCGGGCTGATCAGTCGCACACTGCTCAAATCGGCGAGTGCTGCTGGCGGAACACACAGCCGCAGCGGCGTCACCGCCGAGGTATTCCAGAAGGCGCGGTGGTCAGCATCTGTCTCCTGCGTCCAGGTTGCCGCAGCCGTCGCGGTAACAGTGAGGGTCGTAGTTGCTCCTGCCTTTGTTGTCAAGAGTGCCTGCTCTATGGCCCACACCTCGGCTGGCGCACCGTTCACGGATGGTTTGGTCAGCGTGGTGCTGGCAGGTGCTTTGGGGCCATGCGGCAGCACGAACCAGACGATCAGAAAGAGGAGCAGGCCAACACCCATGGCCACCGATTGAATAACGCGCTTGCGGGCGTCGTCACCTTCACCCTTGCGAACGGCATAACTTGCGGCCGTTGGCGCAGCCAACAACTCGGTAACATCCATTGCATACCAGCGCACATCTCCGGCCACGCCGCGCGGAAACCAACCAAAACTGTTCTCGGTGGTGCTGCCCTCTGCCTCGCCGAGCATTTCGTGGAGCGCCGCGCGATCGATATCGTCAGGGTCAACGTGGCGGGCGCGTCCATTGCCGCGCTGTGCGCGTAGCTCGGCCTCCAGCTCGCCCTGGACTCGCTGCCGTCGTTCTTCCAGCACATGCTCGAACATGGTGCGCGTCCCGGCCGGAATCGCGTCCAGCCGTCCCTGCGCCTGCCGTGCGTCAGATTCGAGGGTGTCAGCCTGCTCGAAGGCGCCATGGGCCTCGGCAGCGCGCACATCGAGCAGCGCCTGCTTGGACTTCAGGAAGGCGTGATAGTCGCGCCAGAGGGCAATGTCGTCTTCCTGATGTTTGGCGTCCATCCGGTCACGCGCGAGCAGCTTCTTTTGCGGTTCTTTCTTCGGCTGCGCCTCGATAGCCGCTCCGGCGTCATCGTGTGTCACCTGGTCGTTCTCAGTCGGCTGTGATCGAAATAATTTCAAGAATGGCATGCTCAACCTCCCACCGGAAGCGTGATAGTCAATGCGGATGTGGGTTGCTTCGTATCGACCGGGATTTGCAACCCTGGGCTGGGCACGCGGATAAAGACTGCCATACCCGGTGCGAGGTCGCGGCGCAGCGTGACCTCACCGCTGTCGGGGGTGATCGCCTCGGCCAGTACATCGCCGAAGGCGTTGACCAGCTGCACGCGCATGCCTACGAGTGGTGGCAAGCCGCCGGCCCGGGGAGTCGGTGTGCCGACACCGACAGCAAGCGGCGTAGTTGTAGATGCGGTTGTCCCACTGTTGACCAGCAGAATCGACACGGCCAGTGAGATCCGTTGTACTGGAGCCGACACGGCGGCCGGCGTCGCCTGGAGCGCCACAACGCGTGGTGCAGGGAGGGCGTTTACGGTTGGGCCGGTTATCACCTGTGTTCCACTCGGTGAGCCTGGAGAAGCAGCCGCAGCTGCTCCCACATCGGGCGATCTGGTGGATATCGACGAGGGCAGGGCTGCGGCCGTTGCAGCGGCTTCGTCGATGCGCTTGAGATCCGGGCCATACACCCAGCCGGGCAGCACACCGTTCGCCACCTGCACACGCACCCAGGCGCCGCTGGCCTGGCCTTGCAGGATCACCAGGGTTTCCTGCGGCAGCGTCTGGATCGTCGCACCCTGCTCGTTTGGTGTATCGCGCAGCGCGGTCGACTTTGCGCTGACGATCGCCGTCCCCTTCGGCGCATCGCCAGCTGAAGCGGGCACATTCGCCGGTGGCGCGGCTGCCGGTGGAGCATTTCCCCCACTTGCGATCGGCACCGCTGTGGGCGTGGGTGGGATTTCTACATCGATCCGCAGGCTATAGGTGCGCTGCGCAGCGGGCGCTGGTGGGATGCGATTGCCGGCATTCCCGATCAGGATGTAGCCGATGATTGCTCCCATTCTCCTGGGCATGCAGAACCGGGCATGGCTCTCAAGGAAGCCAGGAGCGACATCATCATTGCCAGCCCATGGCGGCGCAGCATCGCGCTGTGGGCCGTAGACGATCAGGTTGGTATCAATGCCCGGCGCCAGCTTGAGGGTCTGCGCGATGTAGCACACTCCACCCTTCAGGCTCACGGTGAAGAAGTCGTTGTCGCCACAGTTCGCGGCTGCGCCTGGCGGGCACAGGAAGTTCAGCCCGTCGATCTGCTGACCAACCGGTATCTCCGGGGCGTGGTCGAAGTCGTAGTTGTTCTCATATGCATCCGGCTTGCCGCCTTCAGGGCCGGGTGTGGGCTGCGTCGCGGCTTCGCCGCTCGTAACGAGCCGGGTCTCCAGCGTGTAGGTCTTCTCGTCGGGCGGGACAATCGAGGCGTTGGAGATCTCGATGACGAAATAGCCGCTCTCGGTCAAGGCGACGCTCAGATGGCTACGCTTATCGCCCGGGCTGGCGTCGTCGTTCTCGGCGATCGCCGTTCCATCCGGCCGCAGCACGCGCAGCCGGGTGTCCATGCCATAGGTGATATAGGTATCGATGATCGCGGTCAGACCCACCATATCTGGCTTGACAAAGAAGACAAAGAAATCAACATCGCCGCCTGGAAAGAAGGTCAACTGCTCGACCTTGCCGCCCAGTTCGATCGGGCGGGCGTCGGCAGCCGTGTTGTTCGGTTCGGCCGCATCCGGCGCGGGCGTGTCCGGCGTCGGAGTGATGGTTGGCGTCGCGGTGGCCACCACCACGTGCGGGGTCTGGGTTGCTTCGGTTTGGGAAGCTGGCGCCGCCACACCCTGGGTCACAGGTAGTGCAAGCATTACCAGCAGCACTGCCAGGCCGATCAGCATCACGAGGTGGGATATCTTGGGTTGTATGTGTTGTCGTCGCATGAGGTGGCTCATTTCTCACTGTCTGCTTCCAATGTGTCAGTCGCGCCTGCGCCTGATACGGATGCGGATGTTTCCGGCTCCTGGGCTACTTCCGGGCCGACTGCCTGTACTGGCTGATGTGTGGCTGGCTCAGCCAATGCATCTGGCGCAGGTCGAGTCGGCGCCTCGATTGGTGACTGGCTCACCACGCCTGAGGGCGGTGCCGGCATTGCTGCCATCGTCGGCACCTCGTAGCTCCCTCGGCTCACTGCTGATTGGGATGGCAGCGGTGCCACAGGCGCCGCATTTCCCGCCGCAGTCAGAATTTCATTCAACGCCTGGCTTACTATCGGAATTGGCTGGCTCACCACTGTCGAGGTTGCTGGCACTACCGAAGCCGCCCCTACCAGCTCAGATGGGACTTGAGTAGCCGCCGGGTTGATCACGGTAGCTTGCGGGCTGACTGATGCGGGCTGCGCTGCCGATATCGAAGTATCGGCTTGCACCTGAACTCGTCTACTGGCTGCAAGTCGCTCGACCCGGCTCTGTGTCCCCGGCGCGACTGGAGCTACTTGCATCGCAGCCTGATCGTTCGGCGTAGCGCTCGCGCGCCCCACATCTACAAGCTTTGGTGGGCTGGCGGCCATCCGTACCGATAGCCCCTGCTCGACTGCGAGTGCGGCAACCGCGTCAGCTGAGTCAAGGTGCTGCTGCGCCTGCGCCTGGCCATCGACGATCACGCGAACACGGTAGACGCCGGCTTCAGGTGGCGGGATTTCGAGATACCGCTGCGGTGGCGCTCCTTCTGCTGGCGTGCCGCTCGCGATCGCTTCAGTAGCTGCGCGCTTGATCTCCTCCTTGCTCAACGCGCCGTCCTTATAGAGCTGGGCAAGCTGTTTCTCAGGCGAAGCGGTGGCTGCGCTGGCTTTCTGCGGGTCGGTCTGCCAGATCGTGATGGTCTGATCCGAATTTTGCTGCACGGCATAGCCCTGCCGAAGCAGGCGCGGCAAATTGGCGGCTGCATTCGGCACAGTGAGCGCATCCGGCGGAAGCTTGGCGTCTATGTCCTGACGCTCCACAGCGCGTATTTGCCCGTTGTCATCCAGGCGGTAGGCCTGGTAGCGGCCATCCGGGTTGAACCGCTCGTGCGTGACCGCGATCGCCGCTGCCGCACCACGCGTGAGCATGCCCACCTCGCCAAGCGCACTTGGCCCAGCTGCATTCGCTCGCGCATCGATCTCGGCGCCGAACTCCGCGACGTCTTGCCGGACGCGATGCCAACTGTCGCCAATGCTTTCGAGCATGCGGCCGCCACCCGCTCGGGCATCCTGAAATCCCTGGCCGCTGCGCACATAGCTATAGGCGCTGCCGACGGCTGCTCCAGCCGCCGCTGCCCGCTCATTGATGCTGCGCCAGGCTCCGGGGGCAGTTGCATCGTCGACCTGGTGTGCAAGATTCCGCTCCTGGGCACGTTCGCGCATCGTCAGGCCGTCATCCCCTTTGCGGTGTGCATCGGCGACCATTTGCAGCCGCATCGTGCGATAGCTGCGCGTGCTGCGCTCGCCGGCGTGCAGGCCAGCCACGACTTCATCGTCCTGCAAATACCCCATCGCCGCCGCGACTTCACCAAGCTGCGCGACCTTCCCAATCCGTCCCGCAGCTGCGCCGGCGGCATAGCGCCCACTCCCGGTCTGCTGATAGGCTGCCGCCGCAGTCGCAGCCAGCGCCACACCGCCAGTCAGTGCGCCGGCTGCCAGGCCGGCCGCGCCAGCAGCCAGTTCGACGGGCTGCATCACATTCAGACCCGTCCCGGCCATCACCGAGCTGCTGAGCGTCCTGACACTGCCGCTGAGTGTCCCGAAAGCCGTGATCAGCAGCCAGCCCATCAGGACGATTGACCCACCAGCGAGGCCGGTATAGGCCGCAGCATTACCCATCTCGGCCGATGACTTCAGCGCGGCAAACAGGATCGCCATTAAGAATGAACTGGCCCAGCTGACCTTCAGCACGCCGAAGCCCTGGCCGAGCAACATCGCGATGCTGGTGGACGATTCTTCGAAGAAGATGAACGCCAGCCCCAGCGGCAGGCCGAGCCATAGCGCAACCAGCGCCAGGCCAAACACGAGATTGACCAGCATCTCCAGCACGGCCAGCACACTGGGCAGGATGCCGAGCGCCAGACGTGTGGCGCCGCGCTGGATATTGGCGATCGCGGTCGCTCGTTCGGAGCTGTCGTTCATATCGCCGACCTTATTGGTGGTGGCGAAGCCCGGCCCGTCGGGCGGATCGACGTAAAAGGCATCGGGGATGTCCTGACCCGGCCCGCTGAACTTCGGGCAGTGGATGTCCTGGGCATTGGCCCACAGCATCGCGGCCGCCAGGTCGTCCATATGCAGCGACGCCGGATTCGTTCCCGCGCCGGGACGCGCGAGCGCACCAGTTCCGCAGGGGTTACCGCCATATAGCGCCGAGGGCGCGGCCATATCGGTCGCGGCGACACCGAAGATCGCGCCGGGGGCGATCGCGCTCACATCGGTAAAGATTGCCGCTCCAAGTCCGATGCGGGCCTGCTCGACCTGCACGACCAGCGGGCCACTAACAGTGAGCAGCAGCGGTGCCATGAGCGCCCAGACCAGCACATGGCGCACATTCATCGAGCGGATGCGACCGAACATCGGCGTGAGCAAAAAGAGCAATACAGCGATGATCAGCGCGATCGTCGCGAATGGCACGATCAGCGGGTTGACCAGCGTCACGAGCACCTGATAGGCGCTCGTGAAGGCGGTCTCGACGACCCAGACCCGAAAGACGTCGACCAGGTAGGCCAACTGGAGCAGCATGGCGTCAATCGCCCACAGGAATGTCGCTACGCCATACCAGACCGTATACTGGGCGTCGTCGGCGCAGGCGCTGAAGTCAGTCACCCCACAGCCGGCCCAGGCCACCGCCGGCCAGAGCGCGTGGGTCAGGAGCGCGGCCAGGACGAGCGCAGCAACCTGCGCGCGGTAGGGTAAGCGGATCGACTGCCGCCATACACGTAAGCGATTCATGCCGACCTCCGCTGAACCACCACAATGCCGATACCGGCGCTGATCAGGAGGATGAGCACTGCAAGTCCAAGCCAGAATTGCCCGCTGCTGTGGGTCGCAGACACATCCGGATCCGCAGTCGTCGCCGATGCACCGACCGCGATTGTGGGTGCAGCTGTGACCCGCGGACTGATCGCTTGACCGGTGGGATCCGTCGACGCGACAGGCGCGGTCGGAACCGCGACCGTACTGGCTGCTACGGGTACACCTGGCTCACGCGCCATCGCGGCTGGATCGGGGGCGATCATTCCGTCAGCCGCACTCCGCAGTGCGAGCGTAAAGGACAGCGGATTGAGCAGGAGGCTGATTCCCGCGGCGTCATTGCCAGGCTGATACAGTTTTGTCCCATTTGGCAGCGTTCCGAGAACTGCGACGCGCACCTGACTCTCCATGAGATGCGTGAAGCTCGCAGCACCATTCGTGTCGGTCGCGGCCTGTGCCAGTGTTTGTGATCCGCTCGCATCACGGACTATCACTGTGACACCAGGAAGCGGAGCATTGACGACATCGTGCAGCGTCACCGTCAGATCGGGCGGTTGCGTCTGCCCGTGGGCTATTCCACAGTTCACTGCAAGCCAGACGACCATAAAGCTGATGAACAACAAACGATACATTTTCACCTCGCTACCGCGCCGTCCGAAAGCCGGCGATCCGCGGCCGCCAGAACGGACTATTCAGTACGTCATACTCGACCCGCACGCCCAGCTGCGGCGTCGCCGCATGCACCATGTCCCATTTCCCATCGCCGTTCAGATCGCCCGCCAGCATGCCGACATGCGAGATATGGCCGTCCATGTCCACATTGAAGAAGATCAGGTCGCCTGGCTGCAATTCTCCAGGGCTTACCGACCGCATCTGCGGCCACTGGCCGGCAGTGCCGGTCGGGATATGGATGCCGATCTGGGCGTAGCTCCACTGGGTCAGGCCGGAACAGTCAAATTGCTCCGGGCCTTTGGCGCCCCACACATACGGTTTGCCCACCTGATTGAGCGCGATCTGCACGATCCGGCCGGCTCCTGGTGGGGCCTCGACTGCGAGCGCCGCCTCGTGCCCCCAGCTACTCCCATCCCAATCGGTCATCGCGCCCGCATTACCACAGCGTGGGCCGATCGTGATCTCCGTATCCGTCCAGGTCACCGCAAGTTCGTTGGCGGAACTGGTTCGTAGATCGGTATTTGGCGTTGGCGTAGCCGGCGTGGCAGTCGGCGCCGCGGTCGCCGTCGGTGTACCGGCTAAGGTCGTGGCCGCCGGCATCAGCGGGGTATAGCCCGCCTGACCGACAAAGGTGATTTCCACGGTCTTGACTTGTCCAACTGGGGCGATGATCGGAATGCTGACCTGGCTCTCGCCGGGCGGAATGCTATCCGGTGGTGGTGTTGTCATCCCCGCCACAGTCATCGACTCGTGATTGAGCCCCCAGTTCGAGTCGGTGATGATCGCCCCATCCGGCGCTGTGACCGACCGTACCCGTACCCGCTCGGCGTAGCTCATCGGGATTGCCTCGGCAGTGTGGTTGTACCAGGTGATGTCGACAAAATAGAGCTGCTGCGTATTGGGCGCGACCCCTGGCAGCGTCACCACCGCGCCGCTATGTGCGGAGATCTGCACATGGAACGGCCAGACTTCAATGCGCTGGCCGAGCGTGTAGTTCAGGCCGGTGATAGAGTAGGGCGTCGGGCTCGGAAATGGCGCGCTGAATGGCGGATCCTGCGCACCGAGCAAGCTGCCGCCGACACCGTACTCCCGCTCCCACGCTGCGTAATAGACGTTCTCATACTCCTGCGGCCCGGACGGCACAGCCGTGGGCCGCGCGATCTGCTCCTTGATCGGCCCGCCCGCTCCCCAGGGCAACGGCGTCGGCGAGGGACAGGCCCAGCGCGGTGGCCGGCCGGCGGTCAGGCCGCCGACACCACACGCGAGCAGGAACCCGGCCAGGCCGAATACAACGACCATGATCAACAGGCGTCGAGCTTGCAATTCGTAACCACCAAGACACCAAGACACCAAGGGCACGAAGGTTTTCAGGCAACTTGGTGCCTTGGTGCCTTGGTGGTAAACGCGGTGTTGTGTCATGGCGCCACCCCACTCGTCGGCGTTGGTCGCGGCGTCGCCGTGGGATAGGCTCCAGCCGGGATGATCTGATTCAGATTGAGCGTCCGTACATTGATCTGATTGCCCTGCTCGACCCAACCTACCCACATGGAGCGCGCGTTGATGCTGTGCGCGGCGACGCTATTCCAGGCTGAGTGCGAGCCAAGGACAACTGGAATCAGCGGCTCCGGGCGCCCCGGCACCTGACCCGGCGACCAGACACCACTGCCGGGTACGCTCCAACTCGCGTAGTGGGTCGATTCGTCTGATCTGAAGTTGGCATCGCCGCAACACGTCCAGATCGCCAGCAGGCGAGATGCGGCCGGATCATAGGCCGGCGCAACCCAGGCAACATGGAGGCCTCCGTGCATCGGATCGCGTGGATCGTACACAATCGGCTCGACTAGTCCCCAGCTCTGCCCGCCATCCAGCGATGTGAGCGCATAGGCGCCGCTCGTGTAGGCTCCCGTCCATGTAAAGATCACGCCGCTGGTCGTCGAGCCGTCAGAGTGTATTTGCGGGAAAACAAGCCCACTGGCATGCCAGTTCCGTTCACCAGTGTCGCCGTATGGCACTGTGATATCCCGCTCCGCGATCTGCCAGTCGCCGCCATCAGCCAGGCGCCTGGAGATCAGGTAGGCTTTGCCGTTTGCAGCACCCAGGCTGCCAAACCGCAATCCGATCGCCTTCGCCCGATCGCCATCGCCGACGATCACCACCGCGCCCTCGGCGCCATACCAGTTCGGCATGGGAATGCGCTGGGGATCCAGCCAGGTACCATCCGGCCGGCGTACGATCATCACTGGCTGGGGTGTGACTTCTCCCAGCCCGTGCGGGATGTAGCAGTTCGCCGCCACGACGATCCAGCCCTGCGCAGTGGTCGCCATGTCGTCGGCCACCCAGCAGTCGCGCGCGATCCGCATCGGCGGGCTCCAGGTTGCGCCGTAGTCTGTGCTTGTGCGCGTCCACAGATACGTCGGCGGATCACCGTCGCTAAAGTCCATATCACTGGCGCCATAGACCACGTGAACCGCACTATCCCCAGTAACACCCACCACCGTGCTGCCAAAGCGATCCTGGCCATTGCTGGACTCGCCGATATCGACCTGCTGCGCCGAGCCCCACTTGTTTGAGCGCGGGTTGAAGACCCGCACGAACGACTGGATCGGGTCGGAGGACTCGCTAAAGCGCTGCATGATGCCGACGACTGGCCAACCCTCGGTTGGATGCACGGCGATTTTGAGCCGGTAGGTATGACCGGGCAGTTGCAGGGTTGTCTGCATATCGCTGCCGCCTTGCCGCAGCTTGGGCTCTTGAGTCGGGTAGGGTGGACGTGGCGGCGCTGGCGTCGGATAGGGAACGAGCGTCTCGTTCGGTCCTGGCGTGCAGCGTGGATACGGCGTGGTCGTCGGCGCCTTGACTGCCGTCGGCCACGGTGTTGATGTCGGCGTTTCCGGCCCGGTCGTCACCGTAGCCGTGAGCGTTGGCATCGCCAGCAGCGGATTGGGAGTGACGGTCACCGCGCGCGGTGTCGCCACATTCCCTGGCCAGCAGCCGGCCACGGCAGCCGTCGCCTGGGCTTCCGCCTGAGTGGGCGGAGGCGCACAGCCGGCCCCGGCAAGCGGTACAATCAACAAGATGAGGAGTAATGCACGTTTCATTGTTTCGCTCTGCCATAGATGACCATCAAAAATCGAGAACATCTGCCCTGGATGCTGTGAGTGCTGGTGTCGTCTCCTCTCTAGGAGCGCAAGCTTCGGGTGCTCCATCATCGGCGTGGGATTTTGGCTCCCCTGACGTCGCTGAATCCCCATTCACTTCGTTCGCAACGACTAGGCTCGTGCTATCAGGTATATTGGCGAGATCTGGCGTCTGGGTTTCGTTGCGTGGCTCGTCAGGTGATTCCCGAACGTGCTGAAGGGTGGGAACCAGACTCGGCCGCGCGGCCGCTCGCGGAGGCGCTGCCTGTCCAGAGCGAGCGGCACGGGCCGCCATACTCAAGCTGCCCCACACCAATCCGAAATCAGGGAGTTGCGGCAACCGAGCGACGCGGAGCGCCTGGTAGGCACCATTCGTGATGATGCAGCACTCGCCAATGCCCAGGTTCCGTATCACATTCGGATGCAGCCTGGGAACCTCAGCCTCATGCTCGGTGCTGGTGCCAGTCATGTGCTCCTTTGCGCTGAGCAGCGGGTTGCGCCCTGGCAGCGCCGCATACTCGGTGCGCAGGCTGGTCTGGACTTCTTTCGTCGTCCCAGCACGCGCCGCGATCGGCTCGGGGTCAGTGCATTGGAAGGCGATCGTCGCCCAGGCTGCGCCGATCAGGCGCGCTGCATCGGCGCCCAGCCCTTCGTAACTCTGACTCGTCACAATCACGCCGGCGCCATACGAGCGCACGCGCTCGAACAGATTCGCGGCATCAGCGCCGCCGCGCGAGATAGCGCTAAACTCGTCCACAATCAGCAGCACCCGCCTGTCCGCTAGCTTGCGCTTGGAGACATAGTGAGCGAAGTCTTCCACGAGATAGCGGCCGAGGCTGCGCGCCTCCTCTTTCAGCGCCAGGCCGTCCAACAGGATGTAGCCGGCATCGGACGTCTCGAACGACCACGATCCGTCGAGTTTGCGGCCGATCGCATCAAAGAAGCCGAAGTAGCGCTTGTAGACGCCATTTAGGTCGGTCTCGGTCAGCGTTTTGAGCGTGTCAGCCCGACGGTTGTCGCTGCCGTCGTAGAGCTCACTCAGCGTCGCGAGGTTCAGCCGGTCGAGCAAGTCGACGCTAGAGCGCGGCGGGCCCCCAGGCGCGTGGCACGCCAGACTGAGCACGGTCTTGGCGATTGCACGGTAGTAGGGCTCGCTGTAGTCCTCGATTGCCATCAGCCGATTTAAGATCGCCGTCGCATCGCCCTGCCAGCCACGGTAGGCCAGGTCAGGAAACATTGCCGCCCCACGCGCCCCGGCGTGCGCCATCGTCGCCATAAAGCGATTGGCGACCGCATAGTCGCCCTTGGCGTCGATGTAGAACACCTGCCACTTGAGGGCACTGGCGGCCAGGTAGGCCAGGCGTAACAAGAATTCGGTCTTACCCGTACCGGATCCACCAATGATCACCGCATGGCGGTTGAGTAGCTCAGCCGGATAAACCACCCACGCATTGGCGCGCCAGTCCGGCAGCTCGCCGCTGAGCGGCACGCCCAGCACTGGTTTCCCCGCCACCTGCTCAGGCGCCTGCGCGACCGTGCGCGCCGCCTCGCGTCGCTGCAAGGCGTCACGCTGCTGTTTTTGCCGCTGCTTGTCCGCGCGTAACTCCGGTAGCGTCTTGACACGGGTCGACTCGAGGTAGATGGCGACGCATGGAGCGAGCGGCAAGGCAATCAGCCAGAGTTGCACGATTTGTGGCGTGAAAGCGGTGAAGAACGGCTGCAACGCCTGCCAGTGTTCTTTTGATGGCGCCTTGAAATACTGGCTCACGGTTGGCTGGTAAAGCGGCCAGGCTGCTGCAATGCTGTGCGTATGAGCCAGCAGCACTGGGTAGCTCAACCCAACGACCGCCATCCCGAGGAGCATGCCTATCAGCAGGATGGCGTAGCGTCGCCGATTTCGCGTCGTCATGCCGTAGAGGATCATCCCAACAACAAGTGTGGGCAACCCCAGGAACACCAGCAGAATAAGCACACCGCCGAAGCGGCCCATGGTCTGAGACTGCCGAGCGGCGGCGTGCTTCTGCTCAGGCGTTTTTGGCGTTGGTGTGACAACAGTAGACATGCTTGCTCCTGGGTATAAACAAGCGCGCTCGTGATGATGGAATTTCCATCCCACGAGCGCGCGGCTCTGGATCGCAGTCGTTTTCCCCGCTGCTGGGGTATCTACTTTCGTTCGCTTACGGAAACGGTTTCAATTAATGCTTACGTTGCTGATCCGGGCGCGAGCGCCGAAAGGTTGCTAGATCCATTCCTGCGCGCTCGGCGAGTAGAACCTCGGCACTGCGTAGCACGGCGCGCAACGAACGGTTCCCGCTATGCGCATGTGCTTGCCATAGCTCCGGCAGATGGCGCTCGATCAGCGTTAGGAAATCATCTGCCGTCAGCGCTGCCTGCTCGGTCGGTCGATCCATCAGCATTCATCTCACGTGAAAATCAGTCGTTGAGAGAAGTATAGTTGGGAGACGGCAATCGGGGAAGATGTGAAAACACATAGGTTCACAATAAACGGACTGGTCGAGAGAGCTTTAGGCCTCCGACGAGCGTCTTCCTACGGGTAGACATAGAGCGATTCCGCTAAAGTTAGAAAGATCGGCTCCTTACTCCTGCTTCCTGCGGGGCACATGTACTTGGCCCGTTTACCTATCACCTCGCAATGCTTTTGAAGACAAGTTGCTAAGAGACATCGGTATGACTGACGCGCTCATGTACTCAATAGCTCAATTCTAATGACCTAACATGGTGGTGGAGTAAAGCAAAATATAGGTGCTAACACCATATCCTCATCCGTCCCATGGCCTCCTTTCAGTTCGATAGGCTTCGCGATACCTTATAATTTTGTTTGGTGCGTTTTATTACTATATAGTGTGTTAACTGTATTATTAAATATTAAATGCAAACGTTTTGTATTAGAAAATATAATTACCCTCTTGACAAAACCTTATTTCGGCGTAAGATTGGCGGTGTCAGCGATTCGATTTAAACTTTTTATCTGTACTTTTTTATGGTTGTAAGCATAAACCTAGGGTTTTGCTTATTGCCCTATCTTGTATTGGGTTTCATATAAACTATCCCTCATAACTGCGCTTCTTTTACGATAATAAACCTTAACCTGAAATTATATTCTGCGGATGGCTCAGAAAGGATATCCGTATGTTCCCACATTCATCACGTCATGTCCTTCGTGCTTTAACTATTTTCTGGCTCGTTCTTATCCTTCCCTTTACGAAGGCGCCAAGTATCCAGGCAGCGCAAACGCCACTTTCTCTGCGTGCTGCATCTCCGGTCGCACCTGTGCGTTCCGCTAAAAACAACCAGACACAAATTGTGCCGCCGATTGCGGTTTCCAATCCAGCCCCAGCGCCAAAATCCCCAACGCATATTCCCAATCTGCGCGCCCTCCCATTAGCGTTTGTCGGGAATGCCGGACAAACAGATGCCGCCGTCCGTTTTCTTGTCCGTAGCCACGGTGGTACCCTCTTTTTTACTGATGCTGAAGCTGTTTTGGCCGTTCCTATTTTTGACCCAACGAGCGCCATTTCGCCTACAACTGACCTGAATGGCCATAGCCCCCATGTCCGCGATCTCACCTTGGTGCGGTTACGCTACCAAAATGCGAATCCTGCGCGGGCGTTGCAGGCGGGACAGCAATTGCCAGGCGTAATCAATTATCTAATTGGCGATACCCCAGCACAATGGAAAACGAACTTACCAACATACGATAGTGTCGCGTATACACAACTATATCAAGGCATTGATCTACGCTATGAGGGCGTGGATGGGCAACTCAAGCGCACCTATCAGCTCGCAGCAGGAGCAGATCCGAGCGTGATTCGCTGGCGTTACCAAGGGGCAACCGATGTCCATTTGGACGCGGCCACCGGAAATATGGTGCTCACCTTACCGGCTGCTACCCCCGGTGCCGCAGGTGTGACCCTCACTGAATATGCGCCGCTTGCCTGGCAAGACATTAATGGGCAGCGCGTGACCATTACCGCACACTATGATGTCGCTGTAAACGGGAGTGTTGGGTTTGTCCTTGGCGCGTTTAATCCGGCTTACCCCCTGACGATTGATCCGGTCTTAACCTACTCGACATTTTTAGGCGGGAGTGGTGCGGACGATGCCACCGCCGTCGCCGTGGATAGCCAGGGCAATGCCTATGTTGCTGGTGGCACCTATTCATCAAATTTTCCCACTCAGGGTCCCTTACAAGGTGCACGCGCCGGTGGTCAGGATGCGTTTGTCAGCAAGCTGAGCCCCGACGGGAGTACCGTACTCTATTCGACCTACCTGGGTGGTTCGGGTAATGATGAGGCCAATGGAATCGCCCTCGATAGCACTGGCAATATTGCATTAACGGGAAAAACCGAATCGACGAATTTCCCCAAAACGGCGAATGCGGCGGAAAGCACCTTTGGGGGCGGTACGCTCTGTACCGCTGGTGCGGCCTGTAGTGACGCCTTTGTGTCGAAACTCCAGGCGAATGGCAGCGCACTCATCTATTCAACCTATCTGGGGGGAACCGGCTTAGAGGAGGGCAAGGGCGTTGCAGTCGATACGGCTGGCAATCTGTATGCGACTGGAATTATTACCAGCTCGGCGAACTTTTCGCTGAAAAATGCATATGACAGCACGTATAACGGCGTTTCTGATGCCTTTGTGACTGAACTGAATCCGCTTGCTTCGAGCGGCAGCGCGTCGTTGCTCTATTCGACCTATGTGGGCGGTGCAGCCGCTGATTTGGGAAATAGTATTGCCGTTGACAGCACCGGAAAGATCTATGTAACGGGTGAGACTGACTCAAGCGGTACTAATCATTTTCCCACTGTAAACCCACGCCAAAGTAGCAATGCGGGCGGAACGGATGCTTTTTTAACCAAAATTGACCCTTCCAAGACGACCACTGCAACCGTGGTGTATAGCACCTATCTGGGTGGCAGTAATACGGATAAAGCGAAAGGAGTCAAAGTCGACGCAACAGGCAATGCCTATGTTGTCGGCTATACCAGTTCAAATGCCTTCCCCACGATCACCCCGTTGCAAGCCATGCGAGCTGGGAGTGCCGATGTTTTCCTTGCGAAATTCAACCCGGCCACGGGCGGCACTGGCTCACTCCTATATAGTACCTACCTCGGCGGGACAGAAGATGATATGGGTGCCGGGATTGCGCTCGGCAGTGGGGGAAATGTCTACCTCACGGGTTACACCCGCTCGGCGGCATACCCAACCGTCGCACCCTTCCAGGCCACTTTAGGCGGTGGAACCTGTTCAGCCCATCCCTGCTTTGATATGTTCTTAACGCAGATTGATCTGTCGAGTAATACGGTTGTTTTTAGTACCTACCTGGGCGGTACCAACGAGGACGAAGGGCTGGGCGTTGCCGTTGACAGCACGGGCGCAATCTATGCCGCGGGCTATGCTCGGTCTACCAATTTTCCGACCACGGCGGGGGTCAAGCAGGGCACGTTTGGTGGCGGGCAGCAAGATGCGGTAATTGTGAAAGTCGCGGCACAGGCAGCGACGAATGGCACCTTGACCTTGACACCGGTCAGCAGCGCGAATGTGCGCGGGACGACCCAGACGATGCAGGCGACGCTCAAGGATATCCAGGGCGTGCCGATTACCGGGGTGGTTACCCAGTTTACGGTCAGTGGCCCCAACGCCACCAGCGGCAATGCCACCACGAACGCCAGCGGCATTGCCAGTTTTACCTACACCGGCAATATTACTGGCACCGATACGGTGCAAGCCACGGCAAATGTTGGTGGCACCCCATTGGCATCAAATGTGGCGCATATTGGCTGGAACACGCCGCTGCAACCAATCGCAACATCAACAATCTGGGGCCGATTCTTCACGTCAAACGGCAATGGCGCTTTCACCGCTACGCCATCCCAACAGCCGATCTTTAGCCAGGCTTTTCCCACGATTAATTTTAATCCACCTGCTGGATCAGTCCCAGGCAATACAACTGGAATTCAGCCTGGTTCTGTACCATTCACGGATATCACTACCAACTTAGATGGCACATTCAGCGGCACAATTGTGGCACAGGGAAATGGGTACCAAGCTGGTGTCGGTTCGATCTACTCATTCAATGCTGTTTTTACGAGCCAATTCGTTGTCGCAGCCGCTAGTGATGTCACCTTCAATATGTTCAGCGACGATGGCTTTATTTTGGGAATCGGCAATGGTGCCACTCGCGTGAGCGGTGCCAATACAAACCCACCACCTTCCGGTTTTACGGCCTTCGCGAATTTGCCGGTTATGGGGGCATACAATCAAACGACAGCACCTATTGGCAACCAGGTAACCGTCCATTTCCCTGGTCCTGGAACGTATCCATATGAACTAGATTATTCTCAGGGGCCATGTTGTCTCTCTTCCATGACGATGACAACGATCGCCTCCGGCAGCCAGGGTGTGCCACCCAGCGGCGCACTCACGTTGGCACCTACATCACCAGCGAGCCGCCCCACTGGCCAAACACAACTCTTCACCGCCCGCGCCGTCGATGCGGCGGGCAATGGGCTGACGAATTTACCCGTGGCGCTCACAATCACGGGCGCAAATCCGCAACAAATCAATGCCACAACCAGTATTACCGGGCTCGCGACCTTCAGCTATACCGGCGCAAATGTTGGCACCGATACGATGCAGGCGGTTGCCTGGGTGAATGGTGTCGCGATTTATTCGGGTCAGGTCGCCATGGCCTGGACACCCGGCACTGTACCACCACCCACCGCTCCCTTAGCCTTGCCCGGCCAGATTGGCAGCCCGACAAACGGCAGTATTATTTCTGATACGGTGCCGATTGTGTTGGCTCCGGGCCTCCCCACGCAAACCTGCATCGTCGATTATTGGCCTGCTACCAACCCGGCAGGCGTGGTGACGCTAGCCGGGAGCGCGTCGGGCGGCGGTGGCGCAACTTTAACAACGCTTGACACTACGACGCTTGCCAATGGCTCCTATGTTATTCGTACCCGGTGTACGAGCGGCGGCACCCAGGTGAACAGTGGCGTACTCGTGACGGTAGTGGGACAAAATAAACCAGGCCGGGTACGCTTCAGTGTCACCGATCTCACGGTGCCGGTCACCGGGTTGCCAATTACGATTGGGCGCACCTACGATAGTTTGGATCGGGCGCGTAATGGCGATTTTGGCTATGGCTGGTCGCTGAGTATTGGTAGCCCACGCTTGGAAATCAACCCGGCCAATGATGTGACCCTCACTCAACCCAACGGCAAGCGCGTTACCTTCTTTTTCACGCCAAAATCGTATGGTGGGGTATTAGGCTTTCTGCTCGCCCCAGCCTATACTCCTGAGCCTGGCGCTTATGGCACGCTCATTGGGAACGGCTGCGATGTGCTGGTATCAACGGGCGGTGGGTACACGTGCTTCCTAGATGCCGCCTACCAGCCGACGACGTTCACGTATACCGACCCGTATGGGCGAGTCTTTGTGATGGGGTCTGATGGCAAACTGCAATCGATTACGGATTTAAACAATAATGTATTGACGTTTGGTTCAAGTGGCATTACGAGCAGCGCAGGCGGGCGCGCGGTTAACTTTGTGCGTGATGCGCAAAATCGCATTACGCAAATTACCGACCCGGCTGGCAAACCGTACACCTATGTGTACAGTACCACGGGCGATCTGGGAAGTGTCACCTTACCGGCTGTCGCCAGCCCGGTGCGCTATGGCTATGACACCACCCACCTGCTCACCGGCATTGTGGACCCGCGCGGGAACCACACGGCATCGACTTCGTATTATCCCGATGGTCGGCTCAAATCCGAAACCGACGCATTGAACAATACCACCAGCTACAGCTATAATTTAGCGACGAACACCACCACAACGACCTATCCGGACACGGGTGTTCGCACACAAGTCTTCGATGGGTATGGGAATGTGCTTACCGACATCGACCCGTTGACCCATACCACGTCCTATCTTTATTACCCTGATCATAATCTCCAGCGCCGCACCGATGCGCTTGGCAATGCCACTACCTACACCTACGATGCGAAGGGCAATCAAACGTCGGTCTTCAATGCGGCTTTGGGAACCACCAGCAGTACCACCTACAATCAATTCAGCAGTCCCACCCTGCTCACCAATATGATTGGGGTCACCCAGACGATTGCCTATGATGCGAGCTTTATGCCGAGTAGCATCCAAGATAAGCTGGGGACACGCGGCAGCTTTACCTACTTTAGCAATGGCAGCCTGAAAACCCAGACCGATGGCAATGGGAAACTCACCGCGTTTACCTATGATCCCTACGGCAATCAGTTGAGCGAGACCGACCCCCTCAGCCATGCAACGACGTATACCTACGATGCGCTGGGGCGGCGGCTCACCAGCACCGATGCCGCGACCAAGCAAACCAGGTTTGGGTATGATGCGCTGGGCCATGTAAAGTCGATTACCGACACGCTCAATTTTGTCACAACGTATGGCTATGACCCGAGTGGGAATAAAACCTCGGAAAAGGATGCGCGAAACTATACAACCACGTATCTCTACAATGCAGCCAACCAACTGAGCAACATCCGTTTTGCCGATACCAGCGCAATCACCTATACCTACACATTCCGAGGTGATAAAGATACGGAAATCGACCAGCTCGGCCACATCACCAAATATGGCTACGACCTGGCCGGGCAGCTCACCAGTGTCACGACCGCGTTCGGCACGCCTGAGGCAGCAACCATCCACTATGGCTATGACGCGATAGGCCAGCGCACGAGCGAAACCGATGCCCGCAACAATACGACGACGACCACCTATGTGTATGATGCAGGTATGCACGAAAAACGCGTGACGGTGACCCCACCGGTACCATTTAATGGAAACACAACCATCACGACCTTCAATGCAGCAGGACAACGCACGAAGGTGCATAACGCACGAGGGTACGATACATTCTATTACTACAACGAACGCGGACAGCTCCGCACGACGACCTACCCGGATGCAACCATTGATGAAATTCAATACGACGGCGCGGGGAATGTGCTCAAGCGCATCGATCAGGGGAATAAGGCCACCAGCTATACCTATTACGACGATGGCCGCTTGCATACTGTTACCAACCCACTGCTGGAAACGACCACGTATGGCTACGATACGGTTGGCAACTTAACCAGCATTCTGGATGGGAATAATCACACGACCGCCTTCCAGTACAATAGCGAACATCAACGCACCCGTCAGACTCTGCCGATTAGCACGATTTTTGCGATATACGACTATGATGGAAACGGCAATTTGTGGCATGCCACCGACTTTAACGGCAAGACCACGACCTACACCTACGATCCGCTAAACCGGCTGACGAACATTGCGCCCGATGCCACACTGACCGGTCAAACACCAATCGGCTTCACCTACTTCCCGACTGGCCTGCGCAAAACGATGACCGATGCCAGCGGCACGACGAGCTATAGCTATACAGCGCGTAATCAGCTACTGAGCAAAGCTGCGCCGCAAGGGACCCTCAGCTATACCTACAACCTGGCGGACGCGGTACAAACCGTGCGTTCATCGCATACCAATGGTATCACGGTGACCTATGGCTACGATGAGCTGAACCGCCTCAAGACCGTGACCGACAACCGGCTGACGGCAGGGGCAAATACGACGACCTACACCTACGACCCCGATAACGACCTGCAAACGACGACGTTGCCCAATGGCGTTGCGACAACCGCAACCTACAATACCCTTGATCGTCTAACCCGCCTGACGACCGTAAAGGGCACAACGACGCTGGCCGACTACAACTACGCCCCACTACGCCCCGAAGGCAATCGCAGCCAGGTCGTCGAGCTGGGTGGGCGGACGGTGACCTACGGCTACGACAATGCCTACCGGCTGAATGGCGAGACGATCACCGGCGCGACCCCCAGCGGTGCGCTGGGCTACGGGTACGACCACACCGGGAACCGCCTGAGCCGCACATCCACGGTTACGGGCATCCCGGCCGTGCCGTCATCGACCTACGACGCCAATGACCGCCTCGCGGGCAACACCTCCGACAACAACGGCAACACCCTCACGGCCAATGGCATCACCTACACCTACGACTTCCTCAATCGCCTGGCCACCGCCACCGGCGGCATCGCCCTCACCTACGACGGCGACAACCACCGCGTCGCTGAGACAGCAGGTGGGACGACCACGCAGTATCTGGTGGACGACAACAACCCGACCGGCCTGCCGCAGGTGGTGGAAGAGCTGGTGGGCGGCGTGGTACAGCGCCAGTACACCTACGGCCATGCGCTGATCAGCGAAAACCAGGCCAGCGGGGTGCGCTACTATGGCATGGATGCGCAGCACACTGTGCGCTTTCTCACCGACCCCAGCGGCACCGTCACCGACCAGTACACGTATGATGCGTTCGGCACCCTGCTCGCCAGCAGCGGCACCACGCCGAACAGTTATCGCTTCGCGGGCGAGCACCTGGATGCGAACCTGGGGCTGTACTACCTGCGCGCGCGGTGGTATCATGCGGGCAGCGGGCGCTTTTGGAACCGTGATAGCGCCGAAATTACCCCCGACGACCCGCGTGAACTCAATCGCTATGTCTACGTCGCGGCGAACCCGGTGAATCAAAGCGATCCGCGTGGGTTGTTTGCGCTGGAGTATGGTGAGGAACTCAATTCCGAGGAAGAGGCGGTACCCGAGGAAGCTGCGGTAGGCGATGCGGCTGCGGATCTTGTTGCGGAAGATGTCGCAGACTTTGAAGCTATAGATGCTTCTAAACTTGAAGAAGATGCATATGCCTATGCAGATCAAGCAAACGAAGCACATTCGCAACTTCGCCCGAATTTTTCGGGAAAACAGCGTCACTTTATGGTCGCTAAGACAACGATTCGAGTTAATGGTGGATCTGTAGACATCTATAGTGCTAGTAACATAAATCCTGAAGAGGTAGAAATAATTAAACCCGCTATTAAAGCTCTCAGGGATTATGTGGAAAATGTACTCCATGCCGAATGGGCAGGGGGTGGTGATGCAGTTACTGAAGGAGCCGCACAAGGTGCTGAACATGCGGAGCGAATTCTTGAGCAGTTTATTCGAGAAAACTACGGACTAAATCCAGGAGATAGACTTCCGATAGGAGTTTCAGCAAGTGCCAACAATCCTAGATATATTTTAGGAGCTTGTGAAACTTGTTGGAACTGGGCGAATCGGAAGGTGATCGAGAATGGCGTGCATATCATCATACGGGGCGTACTAAAGTAATATTGGTAATATGCAGCAGAGAAAGAGCTACTAACACTCTTTCTCTGCTGCACGTCAGCTTGGGGTTATGTAATGCCTATACCTTTCTCAATAGATCGATATGTGCATGAAGTACAAGAGCTGGTCAGAGCAGATGCTAGCCACTCGCTTCTACCTGTTTATCGGAAGGAACTCTATAGTAGAGTGACATCTTATGATGAAGTATTTTCTAATCAATGGCGTGGTTGGCTTGCGATAGAGGCAGCTCAATACGTTCTTCCTATTTTCTATCAAGCCAATTTTGTTGTCGATGCTATGCCTGAACGCGTCTATAATCTCCCGAATGTATCTGTTGATATTGCCGTAAATATTCTACGAAAAACCTCTGTGCAAGATATAACTATCCAAAGTATCCTTGATCAAGGTTATGAGTCATTTGGTATCTTAATTCAGGAATCTTTTGAAGATCCTGAGAGTTTTCCAGTCAACGCAGTATGGGCCGGAAAAACGACATATAATGCGCTTTTAGAGGTATTAGGTAGAGATGTCTTTCAAAGGCTACAATCTAATATCGTCGTAGGCCGAACCGTAGACGGAAAATTGAACTATAAACCCTGGCAAACCCTAACCGATGAGATGTTTGTGCTACGAACGGATGGTGATGCTGCAGGATCGGCAGCACTTGCTTTCGCGAGTAGTTCTATCAGTACGAGCTGCGATATGTCAAAACTCCTCGAATTCTGGGAATGGTGGCTGACGGAGGCCATCCCACAGGCGTGGGAATTGGCGGAACGCAGCAGCAACCGCACATAACCACGTCCTTCGCACCGGCAACAATCTAACCGTCGCCGGCATTGCCACCGTGCGCACGGCCACCTGTGACGCCACCACCGTTAGCCGGGCGTGCGCTACTATGGCATGGATGCGCAGCACAACGTGCGCTATCTGACCGACACCACCGGCGCGGTGACTGACCAGTACACGTATGATGCCTTCGGCAATCTGATTAGCAGCAGCGGCACGACGCCCAATACCTACCGCTTCGCGGGCGAGCACCTGGACGCCAACCTGGGCTTGTACTACCTGCGCGCCAGGTATTATAATCCCAGCGTCGGACGCTTCTGGAACCGTGATAGCGCCGAGATTACCCCCGACGACCCGCGCGAGCTGAACCGGTATGTTTATGTCGCAGCGAACCCGGTGAACGCGACAGATCCGACGGGGTATGGATTTCTAGAATTAGGGGAGACCAATGTTCAAATTAGAGCTAGAGCTTACGCTGCATTGGCTGCGGCAGGAGGATATGTTGGTACTCTGCTCGGTGAGGCCGAAGGTATTGAAGAGGCAATAGAAAGTAAAGCTATCGAGTCGGCTATTCGATTCGAAATGCGACAGGATGGTGTTGGTGGGGCAATGAAAGCCCTCACGGTTGCACGTACCACTGTGCTTGATGCGGCGAATGAGGCGCAAGTTATTGTTCGTGTAAACGGGGGGAGATGGAGCGAATCAGCTAGAGCTGCCATAGAACGTGTGCTCGATACTCTTAGGTCAGCAGGAGCCGATGCTGAAATCGCTGAAGGAACGCAACATGCTGAACGGGCTGTGTATGAAGCAGCTGTTAAGTTGAACGATAATATCTTCGCGATAGGCATCTCCAATGGGCAAGGTCCTTGTGGTGCTGAGGATGCCAATTGTGATGGCTTTTTTGAAGCTGCTCAGGTAACCGTGTATTATCTTAAGCAGTTGGTACGTGTGAAAAGCTTTTAGTTTTGATCTGATGTCCTTGTCATATTGTCCACTGCTGAGAAATGGGTACCCGGATTGCTCATTAGGCAGCATCACTATCTGCTAACTTGGTCATGAGTGGGATGACTAAACCTCAGCCGTGCAGAATATAAAACGGGGCATCAGGTATTACAAATGCGATCATCGAAGGAGCGATCCAGCATGTGGGAAGAATCCCGTGGACGTGGTGTCACTATCTATAAACAAGAACGCGACGGTCTGCTCGCGATCGTCAAACTTGGAGCGTTAGGATGGTTATGGATGGTGTATGATGCTACTACGCGGCAGCTATTGGCAGCAAGTAAAATGGCTAGCCCAACCCAGGAAAATGCCTATCGGGCTGCAGAGGCGGCAATGGACACATTAGTAAATCATCAGCCAATACCTGTACCAACAGTTTTCCGCACTATTCAGGAAAGCCAAGTGTCGATGGTCTCTGATGACATGTACTTACCTACCATTCGCACTGTAAAGGAGTTAAACACGCTCCTACACCAGGAATATACTCGCGTCGCTCAAGATTCTGAACATAATTTAGCGCCCTATCGTCGATTGTTGCTCTACGATGCATTGGGGCCAACCTGTGCATTCACAACGCCAGCTGAGCAGATTGCACAATTGAAAGCTTGTAGGCTTTCACTAACACGTGCTGATCGTATGCGTGCTCGCATTGCTTTGCAGACAGCAAAGTATGTGCTTTCCATTTGGGACGCTGAAATAGCGCATGTCTCGTTGTTACTACCGGCCGAGATCGAAAACAATATACATTATGCGTTAAATCTCATGGCAGAATTTGATCTGCCACCCCAGCATCGGTCACCGCTATTGGCCCTACTTGCCACACGGTCCGTTGATTATCCTCGCCTGCGCGAGCAAGTCGCGCTAATAGTTGATACCTTGCCCCCGGCACAGGCCACCTTATTTTACGAATTGATTCAGATGGGCATAAGTTTGAGCCAAGCCGATCCTGGTAATTGTCTGCGGCTTGAATTGAATTCCAACCTTCTATTGCATTGGGCTGTTGCCGACGGCACCTTTTTGGCGGTCGCGAACACAGAATTGCCCCAATACACGCTTGATTTGGCAGAAGCTGTTTGGCACAATGAGGTTGATCTAGCTGCGGTTTTATCATATAAGGCGATTATCTACCAGATACTAAGTTCAAATTTAGGTCTTGTTGATGAGGAATTACCGGCGCGGGCATTCGATGTAGCTACATCAACCTATGAAGCACTTAACCAGGCACTAGGATTTGGCCCATTTGATGGCGTCCAGATTACTCCAGATACCCGTGAGTGGGCTTTGATGGGCACAGGCGCAGCGGCGGCGTCAGCTGTGCGGGCCTTCAGTGGTATCTTTGATGGGCCATTTGCAACTAATATGTTCGATCCGCAACGCCAACGTGCGTTTTGGGAATGGTGGCTGACTGAGGCGGTGCCGCAGGCCTGGGCTGCTGAGGCAGACTTCGATGATTCGGCGATAAACATGCAACCATTTCGAGCATGGGTACGGGCAACACGTGTACAGGTTGGATAGTATTGCCACCGCGCTGAATCGACTGACGAGTTCATACGACAATAGCCTGACGGCGGGATTGGGGATCATCACTTATACCTACGACCCCGATAACGACCTGCAAACCACGACGTTGCCAAACGGAGTGGTGACAACTTCGACCTACAATACGCTTGATCGCTTGACGCGGCTGACGACCGTGAAGGGCGCAACGACGCTGGCCGACGACAACTACGCCCCGCTGCGCCCCGAAGGCAATCGCAGCCAGGTCGTCGAGCTGGGTGGGCGGACGGTCACTTACGGCTACGACAATGCCTACCGGCTAACGGGCGAGACGATCACCAGCGCGACCCCCAGCGGTGCGCTGGGCTACGGGTACGATCACACCGGCAACCGCCAGAGCCGCACATCCACGGTTGCGGGCCTCCCGGCCGTGCCGTCGTCGACCTATGATGCCAACGACCGCCTCGCGGGCAACACCTACGACAACAACGGCAATACCCTCACCGCCAATGGCGTCACCTACACCTACGACTTCCTGAATCGCCTGGCCACCGCCACCGGCGGCATCGCCCTCACCTATGATGGCGACAACCACCGCGTCGCTGAGACAGCAGGTGGGACGACCACGCAGTATCTGGTGGACGACAACAACCCGACCGGCCTGCCGCAGGTGGTGGAAGAGCTGGTGGGCGGCGTGGTCCAGCGCCAGTACACCTACGGCCACGCGCTGCTGAGCGAGAACCAGGCCAGCGGTGTGCGCTACTATGGCATGGACGCCCAGCGCAATGTGCGCTACCTGACCGACCCCAGCGGCACCGTCACCGACCAGTACACCTATGATGCGTTCGGCAATCTGATCGCTAGCAGCGGCACGACGCCCAATACCTACCGCTTCGCGGGCGAGCACCTGGATGCGAACCTGGGGTTGTACTACTTGCGCGCGCGGTATTATAATGCCAATCTCGGACGGTTCTGGTCACGCGACCCTGCCGACATCAATCCCGACGACCCGCGTGAGCTGAACCGGTATGTCTACGTCGCGGCGAACCCGGTGAATCAGAGCGATCCGACAGGATTCTTGGCAATTGAAACAGCAGCACCAGGCAGAACTAGTGGCACTGTGGCTGGACGGTGTAACATAGCTTCTGTACTTTGGGAAAGGGCCACCGCTTGAGGAGCGGGGTCGGGTGTATCCTTGGCGTTGCCTAGACGACCAAGAAAGGAACACCCGATGCCCCGCCAGCCCGATTG
>WBZP01000190.1_pt1 | contig 87977 bp, 95 predicted proteins | sample 5204301 | NCBI WGS metagenome assembly WBZP01 (sample SAMN12412401, study PRJNA552823) | activated sludge metagenome | isolation source: activated sludge from nitrification reactor of wastewater treatment plant... | place: USA: Pennsylvania | collected 2017 | reverse complement strand
ACTCCTACCGGCTCAAGAACCGAGAACTCGGCCGCGTCCCAGCGGCCATCACCGACGAAAACCAGTAACCCAAGGGGGTCAGTTTTCACTTGCCGCGAGAGGGTCAGTTTTCAGCCGCCGTTGACAACTAGACCTCCTGACATCCCACGAAGCGTCCGAGCAGCTATAGCGCACCGACGACCCGACCCATGAGATCGGCGCCGCCTCGGGCATCAAGGAAGCTCTCCGGCTCGTCTTGATGCCCCCCGACCGTCACGGTCGCACGGCAACGCAAGACCGAGCTGTTCGACCGCTACGTCACCATGGCGCAGCTGTCTGAGGCCTACCGGTTGAGGAAAACCATCCGACGACTGGTGGTCCGAGATGGAGACTTCTATCGACACCCGCGCGACCACGGTGCCCTGGGAAGGCGCGAGGGCGCACAGAGAAGCGGCATCCAGTCCTACCTATCTTTCCTGCCCCGGGCACTCAAACTCTGGCATTGTGGAAGACTTTGGGCGTTCTACAGCAGAGGACATATCGGACGATGGGGAGGCGACAACAAGTGCTGAATGTCAGCAACAGCCCGAAGTTCGTATTGGCCGTCGTTGTCTGTGGGGGTGCGCTAGTCGCAACCATGTATCTGGGCGGCATCACCGTTCGGAATTATCTCGTTCCGTGTAGTAGTCGGACCAACATTGAGCAGCAGGACCGTGCCGAGACCCTGGCAAGATTAGTTGCGTCCGAACTTTCACGAGCGGGCGCCCTCGATATTTCCGTCGAGGGTGGCTGTTCTTCAAGTGATGGCGTTGTCTACTACGCCATTGAGTGGCGGTCTGGTGTGTACGGTTCTGGCGATGATTACCTGAATAGATCTCAAGTGTTTGGAGAATGGCATACGGACGCAAGGGTGCCCGGTTGCCGGGATCGGGACTATGGGTCTACGACACTCGGTGCGGATGGTGCCGCCGCCGGGAATGACCCAAAATCCCTTGCCATATTTGCCGCGAACTCATCCTCCAGGCCGTGTCAGGTTGTCTACGCTGTTGTGCCTTCCCGGACTGAATCCTCTCTAACGAAACTGATCATCGCCGCTTTGGTATGAGAGTGGGGCAAAATACAATTCCTTTCATGAAGCGATGGCTCAATGGTTCCGCTCTGTGGATTTTCCTCGGGTCAAAGTGTCCATCCATTCGTGAACTTGCGAGGCGTTGATGTGCTCTCTGCGAGTCGCATTCGATGTAGCTGGCGTAGTTGCGCTAGTGGTTGGCTTGAGGCGCGCCTCTCATTCCGTGACTATCGAGAGGCCTATTGCGGTGGTGCTGGCGGCTGCGAGCCCATTGAGTTTCTATCTATTTCGCTTGGAGAACCATCTGATTGTATTCCCGATTATGCTAGACCTAGCGTACGCTGGAATAGCGATCTCTGGGGCTATTGTCGGCAAGGGTAATTACGCTCCGTTTGTCGAAGTTTGGAACGCAGGAGTTGCAGGTCGGGAGTTCCCGAAGGAGTCGATGAAACGGTGGACCTATTGTGGTTTGTTGAGTATTCCCATGTATCTGCTTCTTGAATACTGTGTAACGGGAGTGTTGGGTGGACTGTGAAGCGGCCAATGATGTCATCACGCACATGGGCACAGGCCCTTCTGGTTCTAGGAAGTTGCGGTGCGCCGCTCAGTCTCTTGCTTCCGCACAAGCCTGCGATCTACTCGATAGTGGCTGGTGCCATTTTGAGTGTGATCGCCGCCGTTTGGTTGCACAAGGTGGACCGCACTTCCAACGATGCTTGATCCACACCACCTCCACCGGACCGTCGAAGGGCATGTCCGCGAGTGGTTGCAGGTCCCACCGACGCAGCCGTAGCGGCCGCGCCAACCGTCCGCTGTAACACACTCGTGGTCCTGTCTGCTGGATGCCTGAAGAACACCCAGCCTGCCGCAGGGCAAGAGCGCCTACGTCAGGACCGCGTCACGCGGAAGGGTGAAGAGCCGGTTTGCGTATGGTCTGGGAATGTGAGCAGCGTTGACGACGGGCGGATCAGACTGAGGTCCCGTCAGGGAGTCCCTCTTCTGCTCGTGCTGTTACTGGTGCCACTAAACGGACTGTTGCATGTCTAGTCGGTGTGGCACGCGGTGCTTTGTTTTGGCCCTCAACTGTGATGAGCCCGTTAATGTCAGTTCTAGTCGTCGCAGTCGCGGTCGTGCTGTTGGCAGGGTTTGGCTATGCGCTTGTTAGTCTACGTAGCTCCGTCCGTCGCTCGATTGGGATAATTCTTCTACTGATTGCGTTGGTCACTTTAGGAGCTTTAGCGATGACATCTGTTGATCACCAGGACGGGGATGGCGATGAACCGGTGCAAATGATCCAAGAAGCTGGCTGGGCTGCTACTGAACCTGACCAGCGCGGAGCGTGCTGAGAGCACTTCTTCAGGCGGACTGGACGCAGTAGGCCCCGTGGGACTCGAACCCACAACCCGCGGATTAAAAGTCCGCTGCTCTGCCATTGAGCTAGAGGCCCGCGGGTAGACCCGCAAGGGCACAGTATGCCCGGTCTGAGCTAACCGTTCAGCCTCGGTATCGCCGCAGGATCGCAACGAACTCCTCAGCGTGCACCGAGGACTCGTCAATCACCAGGTGGCTGCCGTCGGGTCGGGCAATGGTGGCCTTCCAGTCGCGGGTCCCAGGCTCGGCGTAGGTGATGTCGAGGTTGGGCTCGGCCAAGTCGAAGCGTTCGGTCTCGCGGCCCTTCGACACGCTCAGCAGCGACTTGTCGATCGCGACCACCTGAGGCACCCAGTTGAGCAGCGCCCACCAGGCCGCAAACGCAGCGATCACCACACCGACAGCGATGCCGATGGGCGCCTGCCCGCCTTGCGACACAGCCCAGAAGATTGCGCCGATCGAGGCGAGTGCCAGTAGCGCGAAGAGTACGACGAGCACGGTGCGGCCCCGACTGCGCGGGGAGTACTCCACGTAGTCGGGCACCTCCACGTCCTTGCCTGCGTGGGGCACCGACGCTACCGGCGCGTCGACGGGGCTGGCTCCGGTGAATGGGGTCATCACTGCGGTCGCGGGAGCAATCGCAAAGTCATCGTCAGGGAGGTCGACTGGTCCGGTCGGTTCGCTGTCTGGCGTGCCCTGTTCGGCAGAAGCCTCCGCGACAGTGGCAGCGGGCTCGGCGCTTTGGGTCGGCGCGTCTGACGTGGGGCCACGCAGCACTTCACCGGTCTCGGCGTTCCAGATCTCTCCGTCGTCGGCAAACCAGACGTAGCCGCCGTCGTAGGACAGCCAGCGCAGCCCCACCTCGTCGTGCCACTCCTGCGGGTCCACCCCGGGGATCGGCTTGGGTAGGCCATCGTCTTCGGGTACGTCGGCAGCCGCACCCTCGTCGGCCCCAGAGTCCCCGGCCTCCTCAGCGTGCTCATTGTCCGCAGAGATGGCGGGCTGATCGGTCTGCGCGGCGACGGTGGCCGCACCGGCGGCCAGCGCACCTCCGGCAGCAAGAGCAGAAAGGTCGAATTGCTCGGTGGGTTCTTCGTCGGGTTCGGGAGTGTCAGCGCCCACGGGGTCGGCTGCTGCCTCAACAGTCGACGGTGGGTCCGTCGGGGCGGCGGAGGCGGCGCCCTCACCGGCGGCCACGTCAGGAGAAGCCAACCCAACATCGCCCATGAGGGGGCGGACATCGTCAATGTCGAGAGTCGACGGTTCGAATTGCTCGAACTGAACTGGATCCGCAACCGCCTGCGCGGGGGCCACCTCGAAGTCGGTGCCAAAGGGCGTGATTTCGGTGACCGGGGCGGCTGGGTCAAAGGGAGCGTCGTCGAACTCTGAACCCACCATCCCTGAACCCAGAAGGGATTCACCGGGGCTGCTCACCCCGAGGTCAAAACTGGCGCCAGACTCGGCGGCGGGCGGCTCGCTCAGCTCAATCGGCTCCCCAATCGCGCCGAACGATTCAAAGCCAGTAGCGGCCGAGGCGGCAGACAAGGGCTCGACTCCCGACACATCGATCAAGTCGAACCCACCGGTGGCCGCGGACTCCTCGGCGGTTTCGGGCGCTGCTACGACGTCGGCGGCCTCGGCAGTCTCGGCGGCTTCGGCAGTCTCGTCGAGGTTGTCCAGAGGCGGCATGGCCTCGAAGTCGCCCGCGGCTGGGGCGACCGGCTCGGCCAATTCCTGGTCAGGCCATGCTGGCGGCGCCGACTCGATCTCGGCCCGCAGGCTCGGCTCATCGCTGGGCGCTTCGGCAGCGACCTCCTCGGTAGGGGATTTGTCAGTGGAGCTAGTGGTTGACGCCGCCAAGCCAGCAGCCCCGCTGGCCAAAGCCCCGGTCTGCCACGCAGGGAAGGCCCCCACAATCACTTGACCGCCGATGGTCGACTCTGCGGGGGTCTCCGGTTCGAGGTCGGCCTGCGGGTCGGGCTGAATCTGCTCTTCCTGGGCAGGCGCAGCCTGGACCGGCGCGGCTGCTGCCGCAGGGGCATCGGTTGTGGTCTCGCCGGACTCGGCGGCAGAGTCGTCGGCGAACTCCGGATCCAAGCGCCAGTCATAGGCAGCCGTGGCGTCGGGGTCTGCAGACTCATGCACGGCTGGTGCGACCGAGGTGGGGTGTTCGCCGAGCGGATCGCTCACGTCGTACGACGACGACGCGGGCGCCTCGCCAAACAGCGGAATCTGCTCCGGGTCGGCGGCCTCGTCGACTGGCTCGAGCGGCGGGGCTTCGCCAAACAAAATCTCGTCGGCCGACAGGGATGGCGAGGTCCACCACGGTTGCGGCTCGGCGGAGGTTTCGGTGGGTGGTTCGACGGGCTCGGGGGGCAGCGTGAACTCCGGGTCCAAAGGCGCGTCAGGGTCGAGGTATTGATCCTCGAACGTTGGCGGTTCTGGCACCTCATCCCACGAACTGGGCCAGAGGTCAGTCGACCCATCAGGGGTCTCAGCGCGAGTATCGGGCTCATCGGGCCACCACGACTCCGGAGTGGGGGCACGGTGCTGGCCAGGTGTTGGCGACTCCGACGAAGAACCGTCGCGGTCGTTGGGTTGGTCAGCCACGGTGGCCCTCCTCCGGCCTGACGCCCGGGGGCGTCGTACGGCATCTTGGGTGCCCGGAATCCCGGGACAGACGAACAGCAGACGGTCCTTCGTTCAGATGACCGAAGGCCCCTCCGCGCTACATCATTCCCGACACCCCCTGTCTGATGCACGCAGGCATGGCGAATGGGCGCCGAAACTCGTCACCGAGTGTTCACTTCGGGGCCTTGTGGAAACAGTGGTCCGAAGTGTGCGTGGTGTTGGTAGGGTGGGAGGTGCATCAGTTGCACTTCCAGCGGAATACACGCTCGTTGGGTTGTCGCCAACGGCGTTCTCTTTGCATCGCGAGGCGGGACGGCGTAGCACCGCAACTGCTGTAGGTCCGACCGAAGTGGTCGGCCCTCGCCCCGATACAAGGAGTAACAAGAGCATGGCTCAGGGCACTGTTAAGTGGTTCAACGCGGAAAAGGGCTTCGGCTTCATCGCTCAGGAGAACGGCGGAGACGACGTCTTCGTTCACTACTCGGCGATTCAGACCCAGGGCTACAAGTCCCTCGACGAGAACCAGAAGGTTGAGTTCGACGTCACTCAGGGGCCGAAGGGCCCGCAGGCGGAGAACGTTCGCCCGCTCTGACACAGTCAGGCACGAACCCCGATCCACTGGATCGGGGTTCGTTGCGTTTTGCGCCTCTGCGCTTGAGTTAGGGGGCGAGTTCGTAGCCGGCTTCTTCGACCGCTGCCGCCACAGCCTCGTCGGTGAACCCGTCTCCGCTGACTGTGACCGCCCCGCTTTCGAGGTCGACAGCTACCCCGGCGACGCCGTCGACTGCGGTCAGTTCGGCGGTGACGGCTTGTACGCAGTGACCGCAAGTCATGCCTTGGACGTGATAGATCCGGTCAGTCATGCGGCCCACGGTACTGCGCCCCTCTAGCATGTGCCGTGACCCGTTCACTGCGTAGGAGATTGACTGTGGCCTTGCGCCTCAACCCGGTTGACGGCGCCTTCTATGACCTGCTCTCGGCGAGTGCCGCCAAGTTGGTCGAAGGCGCCGATCTGCTTGCCCAAGTGCTGGGCGAGGAAGCCGACCGGACTGCGATCTCCGCAACGATGGCGGAGTTGGAGAACTCGTGCGACGAGATCACCCACGAGATCGTGCGGCGGATCAACAAGACCTTCATCACCCCGTTTGATCGACAAGACATCTATGCCTTGGCTGGCGTCTTGGACGACGTGATGGATCACATGGACAAGGCCGTCGATCTGATCATGTTGTATCGGATCGAGCACCTGCCTTCGGGCTATGGCGACCAGGTCGACGTACTCCAACGGTGCGCGGAGATCACCGCCCAAGCCATGCCGGGGTTGCGCAGTCTCAAGGGGCTGAAGAGCTATTGGATCGAGATCAACCGCCTCGAGAACGCTGGCGACAAGATTCACCGCCGGATCGTGGCCGAACTCTTCGACGGCTCGCACAAGGCGATGGCGGTGCTCAAGTTGCGTGATATCGCCGATGCGATCGAGGCGGCGGTGAACTCGTTTGAGTCCGTGGCGCGGGTCATCGAGCAGATCTATCTCAAGGAGCGATGACGTGCTCACGGTCGTGATCATCGTTGTCGCGGTCGCCCTGATCTTCGACTACACCAACGGCTTTCACGACGCGGCCAATGCGATCGCCACTTCGGTCTCGACCCGTGCTTTGACCCCGCGAGTAGCTCTGATCATGGCCGCAGTCTTCAACTTCATCGGCGCTTTTGTGGGCCAGAAGGTGGCGACAACCGTCTCGGAGACTATCGACCCTGGAGTTGGGCGCAACGCCTTGCTCGTCGTACTCGCCGGGCTGGTGGGTGCGATCGTGTGGAACGTCGTGACGTGGTATTTCGGGATGCCGTCGTCGTCGTCGCACGCCTTGATCGGCGGATTGGTCGGAGCGGCGTTGGTCGCCGGGCGCCAAGTGCATTGGCAGATCATCGGCCCCAAGGTGCTGGTGCCCATGGTGCTCTCGCCGATCGCTGGTTTTGTGCTCGCCTTCGCGCTCACCGTGGCGATTGCCTGGGCCCTGCGCAATCGCGATGTCGAGCGCGTTCATTCGGGATTCCGGCTGCTGCAAACCGTCTCCGCCGCTGCGTTGGCGCTCGGCCACGGATTGCAGGATGCGCAGAAGACGATGGGTGTGATCGTGCTCGCCCTGGTCGCCGGGGGAGTGCAGTCGACCACCACCGAACTGCCTCTGTGGGTGGTGGTTGCGGCTGGGTCGGCGATTGCTCTGGGGACCTACTCCGGCGGCTGGCGGATCATGCGCACCCTGGGCCAGCGGATCATCCACCTCACCCCGGCTCGGGGATTCGCCGCTGAGACCACCGCCGCGGGGGTGCTCTATTTCATGGCGCTTGGCGCTGGGGCTCCGGTGTCAACCACTCACACGATCACCTCGGCCATCATGGGTGCGGGGTCGACGCATCGGTTTGCGGCGGTGCGCTGGCTCGTCGTACGCCGGATCGTGACGGCGTGGATCCTCACCTTCCCCCTTGCCGCGATCTTCGCCGCAGTCGCCTACCTGGTGATCTCGGGTCTGGCGGGGTAGCCCGACGGGGTCACTTCACATGGGAGATTGCTACTTGACCTGGCAGATCTGCCAGGTGAGGTATCAAAGTCACAAGTGAACTTGTGACTTTTCCCCCTCCAAGCCAGCCCAACAGGCCCGCCCCGATTAACCAAACCGCCCGGAGATGTAGGCCTCGGTGCGGGGGTCGTCAGGCTGACTGAAGAGGTTCTTGGTGGTGTTGAACTCCACCAACAGCCCAGTCCGGTTGCCGGTGTGCTCGTCTGCGCGTGCGGTGAAGAACGCAGTGCGATCAGAAACCCGAGCCGCCTGCTGCATGTTGTGCGTCACGATGATGATCGTGTAGTCCTCACGCATCTGCAGCATCAGATCCTCGATTCGCGCGGTTGCGATCGGGTCCAGGGCCGAGCAAGGCTCATCCATCAAGATTACGTCGGGAGCCGTGGCGATGGTGCGAGCGATGCAGAGCCTCTGCTGCTGTCCACCTGAGAGGCCGAGTGCCGACTGCTTGAGTTTGTCCTTGACCTCGTCCCACAAGGCTGCGCCGCGCAGCGCCTGCTCGACGTGGTCGTCCATACTGCCGACGTCCATGCCTGTGACGCGGGGACCGTAGGCGATGTTGTCGTAGATCGACTTCGGGAACGGGTTCGGTTTCTGGAAGACCATGCCGATGTGTCGGCGTACTTCGATCGGGTCGACCTTCTTGCCGTAGATGTTGACGCCGTGATAGGAAACCGAACCCTCGACCCGACAACCGGTGACCAGATCGTTCATCCGGTTCAGGCAGCGCAGCACAGTGGACTTGCCGCAGCCTGAGGGGCCGATCAGTGCAGTGATCTCGTGTCGGCCAAACTCCAAGTTCACGTCGTGTACGGCGTGGAAGTCGCCGTAGTACACGTTCAGATCACGAGCCGCCATCACCGTCTCGAACGGCCCGTCGACTGTCCGCTGCTGCTCGGGTTCGGGGGTATGCATGCGAGGGCTACTTTCGTTCGTTGGCTCGGCAGGAGATTGAAGGTCCATCACCACTCCCTCTGGAACTTGTTGCGGATCAAGATCGCGACCGCGTTCAGCGCCAGCACCATCACGAGGAGCACGATGATCGCTGCTGCGGCCGCCTGCTGATAGGGCACCTGAGACTGCGAACTCATGCTGTAGATCTGCATCGGCAGCGCGGTCATCTCGCTGAAAAGACTGCTCGGATCGAAGCGCACCGACAGGGCGAGCCCCAGCATCAACAGCGGCGCGGCTTCACCAATCGCGCGACTTAGACCAAGGATCGTGCCGGTTGCAATACCGGGCACAGCCGCGGGGAGTACTTGCCGAGAGGTCGTCTGCCATTGGGTGGCGCCTAAGGCCAGTGATCCGAAGCGGATCTCGCGCGGCACAGCGCGAATCGCCTCGCGCGCGGTGATGATGATCACCGGGAGGATCAGCAGAGCCAGGGCAACCGCACCACCCAGCACGATGTTGACTCGGAGGAAGCCCAGTAGGGACATCACGCTCACCGCGAGGAGTCCGTAGACCACGGAAGGCACCGCGGCCAGGTTCTGCAGGTTGACCTCGATCAGACGGTTGTACCACTTGGTCGAGTCAGAGAACTCTTCAAGGTAGGTCGCGGCCCCGACGCCTAGCGGCACCGCAATCGCTGCGGTGGTGATCATCAGCCATAGCGATCCCAAGATGCCGGCGCGGAATCCGGTGCGCTGCGGGAACAGGATGGAGTCGTAGCGGGTGAGTAGGTTGCCGTCGAATCGCGGCGCACCCGTGATCATCGTGTCGATGATCAGAGCGATCAGTACGGCAACACCGAAGAAGAGCGCGAACCACAAGCTGCCCAGGAAGATCAGTGACTTGAGGTTCCGGTCACGACTCTGTCCCGTAGCAATGCTGCGCTTGGTCTGCTTCTTGGTGGCGCCGTCGAGGCTGGTCACACTCATCAGTACTCCTGACGGAAGCGCCGGACGATCGCAATGCTGATCATGTTGATCACGAACGTGATCACGAACAGCAAGAGTGCGACCGCGAACAGCATGTTGTAGTCGACCGAGCCCACCGGGTTCTCGCCGCCGGCAGTTTGGGCGATGAACCCGGTCATGGTCTGCATGGGTTCACGTGGGTCGAAGGAGAGGTTCTTGCGTGCCCCAGCCACCAACGCGACGATCATCGTCTCGCCGACGGCTCGGGAGATGCCCAAGACGATCGAGGCAGCGATCCCGGACAATGCTGCTGGAAACACCACGCGCAGGGTGGTCTGCATGCGGTTGGCGCCCATGGCGAGTGAACCTTGGCGCATGGCTTGTGGTACGGCGCTCAGGGCGTCCTCGGAAAGCGAGGCCACTGTCGGCACGATCATCACACCGAGCACGAGGCCAGCAGCCAGTGCGTTGGTGAAGTTGACTTCCAGGTTCAAGATGCCTTGGAGCAGTTTAGGGGTGACGAAGTAGAGACCGAAGAAGCCGTAGACCACGGAGGGGACACCGGCAAGAAGTTCGACGCACGGCTTGAGCCACTTGCGTGACTTCTTCGATGCGTACTCCGAGAGATACATGGCTGCGCCCAGTCCCAAGGGCACCGCGACGCAGAGCGAGATTGCGGTGGTCATCAGGGTTCCGCCGATCAGCGGTAGCACGGCGAAGTGACCCTCCGTGGCGAAGAACTGCCCCGGTGAAACCTCGCCGAAGAAGTTGATCACCGGTTCGACCAGGGCCACCAAGATCCCCACCGTGATCAGCACCGAAGCCAACGCACACGCGATCAGACTGAGTTTGATGACACCCTCGAGGGGTCGGCGTTGGGCGGCCAGGTCGGGGGCGGCAGCGGCCAGGGCCACCCCGGAGGGTGACCCTGGCACTGCGAGCTGCGACTCGGATTCTTGTGACGGTGACATGAGGCAGTGCCTACTTGGCGATGCCTTCGAGTGCGGCCTTGGTCTCTGCGTAGTCCTCGTCGTTCAGCGGGATGAACTTCGCCGCCTCCGCGATGGTCGGCAGGTTCTCGATGTAGAAGTCCGTGTAGGTCTTCACGGCCTCGTTGTCGGTGTAAGACTTGTTGTTGATGTAGATGAACAGCGGGCGAGCCAGCGGGGTGTACTCCCCAGACTGGGCCGTCTCGGCCGACGGGGCGACACATCCGTTGCCGCTGTCGATCTTGACCGCCTTCAACTTGTCGGCGTTCTCCTCGAAGTACGTGTAGCCGAAGTACGCGGTGGCGCCAGCGGTGCCCTCGACGCCCTGCACCAGCACGTTGTCGTCTTCGGAAGCCTCGTAGTCCTCGCGGGTCTTCTCGGTCTCGCTCTCGAGGACGTCGCCAGCCATGTAGTCGTAGGTGCCGGAGTCAGCGCCGGGACCGAACAAGGCGATCTTCTGGTCGGGGAACGTCGGGTCGAGTTCCTTCCAGTTCGAGACCTTCGAGCCCGGCAGCCACAGCTTCTTGAGCTGGTCGACGGTCAGACACTCAACCGCCAGGTCCTTGTTGACCACTACGGTCAAGGCATCGGTGGCGACGTGAAGTTCGGTGAACTCGATGCCGTTCTCCTCGCACACCGGAACCTCTTCGTCGTCCTTGATCGGACGTGAGGCATCAGAGATGTCGGTCTTGCCGGCGCAGAACTTCTCGAAGCCGCCGCCGGTACCGGAGGCGCCTACGGCAACCTTGATGCCAGGAGCTTCCTCCGTCAGCATCTCGTAGGCGGCGTTGCTCATCGGGTAGACCGTGGACGAGCCGTCTACAGCGACCTTGCCCGATGCAGCCTCGTCACCGCCGCCACCACCACAGCCGGTGAGGCTCAGTGCGAGGGCCGCGACACCCGGCAGGATCAGCCGGCGAAGGGAAGTGCTTGTCACTTCGTTTTCTCCTCATTGGAATTGCTACGGAATGTGGCTGTCGAGTGATGAGTGGTGACCGCTCTTGTGGCGGTCTTCTGCATCTCCCGACGAGGCGACGCTAAGGACGTGAAGTGACCGGTCGGTCCGTCGTAGATGAACGACGGGTGAACGGCGACCGGCAAGTTCGATGGGACCGTGATGTGGGCCACCAGTTGGCCCGAATGAGGTGTATCCGTTGCACTTTTGAAACCCAGTGGTGGCGTGCATCGAGAGGGGGATCGGGCCAGCTACTGCACCCGGATGTTTGTTAGTTCACCTGGCAGATCTGCCGGGTGAAGTAACAAAGTCACAGGTTAACTTGTGACTTTTCCCCCCATGAGCGAGCCATTTCAGTGCCGCTCAGTAGCGACGACCTCTGTCCCCCGATGATGCACCACCAACATCTCCCCGGGAGCGAGCGCCAGCGGCTCAAGCCCCAGCGCGTCAAAGAGATGCGGGAGCACCGGGCGGTGGCTGCACACGACCGTCGATTCGCTGTCGCGCATCAACTTCTTCAACAGCTTGGCGATCACCGTCGGGTCGGCGCTCTCCTCCGAGAGCTTCGGGGTTGCCCGCATGCCCACCACGTGCTCCTGAGAGTAGGGCAACACCGTGTCCATGCAGCGGGTGCTGCTGGAGGTGATCACCCTGGTGACTGCATAGGCTGCGAGCACCGGCGCGAGCCGCTCAGCTTGCTGCTCACCCAGGGGAGTCAGTGGTCGGCCACGATCGTTCTTCGCCCAATTTTTGCGGCTGCGTGCCTTGGCGTGCCGCAGGATGATCAACGGGTTGGTCGGCTCCAGATGTGCTTTGACCTCATCGATCAGTGTGCGGTCCATCGCATAGGTCAGTTGCGCAGGGGCGTCGGTCAACGGCACCCAGCACAGCTGATCGATTTCGCTGTTGGGGGCATAGGTAGACAGATCCGGATCGCCGACGACGTGACCGACCCAGTAGTGCACGATCTTGGTGCCCCCATTGCCCAGCACATAGGCATGACTTGTCAGCGGCACCCCCAGCCGGATCTCCACACCGGTCTCTTCCAGCACTTCGCGGACAGCAGTTGCCGTGTAGTGCTCTCCGGGATCCTGCTTGCCTTTGGGGAATGCCCAATCGTCGTACTTCGGCCGGTGCACGAGCAGCACCGAACCTTCGTGTACGACGACGGCTCCACAGGCGATCTGGTCCGGATCGGGCAGGGGGGCTTTGACTGCCATGGGCCTAGTTTCACACCTTCGGCGGCCACTTGCCGAGTTCGGCAGGCGAGCCTCACTACGCTGGCGAGGTGCCGTCGATCAGCAGCCCCTTCACTCTGGCGGTCTGCGCCGAAATGGTGTTCACCGAGTTCCCCTTCCTCGACCGCGTACGACGGATCCGCGACCTTGGCTACGCAGTGGAGATCTGGGACTGGACGAGCAAGGATTTGAGCGCTCTGGGCGACACCGGAGCCCAGATCACCTCGATGACTGGCTATGTCGAGGGCAGCCTCACCGACGACAACGGGATCGAACGACTCCTCGCCACTGCGCAACAGTCGATCCGAGCGGCCAGTCAGATCGGTTCGCCCAACCTCAACCTGCACGGCACTGGACTAGGCGAGGGCGGAGTTCCCGTGCGTCCGGTCACTCACGTGACCGAACCCATGTGGGAGCAGGCCATCGACACACTCGGGCGGGTTGCTGAGCTGGGCCAGCGCGAAGGGGTCGTCTTCTGTCTGGAGAACCTCAACACGGCCGTTGATCACCCGGGCACCCCGTTTGCCCGCGCCGAAGACACGTTGCGTTTGGTCAGCAGTGTCGACAGCCCCCACCTACGAATGAATCTGGACCTCTACCACGCCCAGATTGGGGAGGGGAATCTGGTCGATCTGATCCACCGGTCAGCGGGCTACCTGGGTGAGGTTCAGGTCGCCGATGTGCCCGGCCGCTGCGAGCCCGGCACGGGAGAGATCTACTACCCGCGCCTCGCGCGGGCGTTGGTCGAGGTCGGCTACACCGGGGTGGTCGGCTTGGAGGCCTTCGCCTCAGCCGACTCCGAGGACGCGATTGCGGCCTTCGGCGCGGCGTTCACGCTCTAGCAGTTCCCGCGTTCAACGATGCCGGTGATGCCGGCTGATCAACAACTCCTGCAAATCGTCGAAGGGTTCGGCTGAGGTGCCTGCTCGACGGATCCACTCGCCGTCGGCATGCAGTTCCCAAGCCGCCGTGCCCTCGGCAAAGGCGGTCTCCATCAGGGCGCTGGTGTGGTCCACCTGGGTGCGACCAGGGAGCGGGACCAAGACCTCGACGCGGCGATCCAAGTTGCGGTGCATGAGGTCTGCAGACCCGATGTAGGCAACCGGCTCGCCGCCGCCAGCGAACCAGAAGATCCGACTGTGCTCCAAGAATCGACCCAGGATCGAACGCACCCGAATCGTGTCCGAGAGTCCGGGCACTCCGGGGCGCAACGCGCAGATGCCACGCACCCACAGATCGATCGGGACTCCGGCCATCGACGCCCGATAGAGGGCATCGATGGTGGCCTCATCGACAATGGCATTGGCCTTCATCTTGATCCCGGCAGGCAGTCCGGCCCGGTGATTGGCGATCTCCTGGTCAATCCGCTTGAGCAGGCCGTCGCGGACGGAGTCCGGCGCCACCAGAAGTTGCTCGTATGAGGCGTTGCGCGAGTAGCCCGAGAGGTTGTTGAAGAGGTGCGCAACGTCTTCGCCGATTGCCTCATCGGTGGTCAGCAGCCCCAGGTCCTCATACATTCGTGCGGTCTTGGGGTTGTAGTTGCCAGTGCCGATGTGGGTGTAGCGGCGCAGTCCGTCGCCTTCTTCGCGGACCACCATGGACAGTTTGCAGTGGGTTTTAAGGCCGACCTGTCCATAGACGACGTGGCAGCCAGCCTCCTCCAACTTGCGTGCCCAACGGATGTTGTTGGTCTCATCGAAGCGCGCCTTGATTTCCACGATCACCAGCACCTGTTTGCCCGACTCGGCCGCGTCGACGAGGGCGTCGATGATCGGGGAGTCACCCGAGGTGCGATAGAGGGTCTGTTTGATCGCCAATACATGTGGGTCGGCCGCAGCCTGCTCGACGAACCGCTGTACCGAGGTGGCAAACGAGTCGTAGGGGTGGTGGAGCATCACGTCGGCACGTCGTACGGCGGCAAAGACGTCAACTGGCGAAGCCGATTCCACTGGCGCCAGACGCGTGTGCGTAGCGGGCAAAAAGCTGGGGTACTTCAGGTCCTCGCGGTCCAAGTCAGCCACATCGTGCAGGCCACGGAGGTCCAACGGACCGGGGAGACGGAAGACCTCTTCCTGACTCACATCGAGTTCAGAGATTAAGAGGTTGAGCACGCGCTCGTCGATGTCTTCGTCGACTTCGAGTCGCACCGGCGGACCGAACTTGCGGCGGAGCAACTCCTTCTCCAGCGCCTTCAGGAGGTTCTCGGCGTCGTCCTCTTCGACCTCGAGATCCTCGTTGCGGGTGACCCGGAAGGTGTGGGCGGCCACGACGTCCATCCCGGGGAAGAGTCGACCCAGATGCTCGGCGATGACATCTTCGAGCGGCACGAATCGGTGGTCGCCCAGGCTGACGAATCGCGCCATGCTGCCGGGCACCTTCACTCGGGCGAAGTGTTCCTTGCCGGTCTTGGGGTTGGCGACCAGCACGGCGAGGTTGATCGAGAGCCCCGAGATGTAGGGGAAGGGGTGGGCGGGGTCGACGGCCAGCGGGGTCAACACTGGGAAGATCCGGTCCTTGAAGTACTTCTTGCAGTGTCGTTGCTCGTCGCGGGTGAGGTCGCTCCAGCGGAGCAACTCGATCCCCTCTTCCTTCAGTAGGGGAGTGATCTCGTTCTTAAACAGGCTGGCGTGACGGCCGACCAAATCACCTGTCTTGGTCCAGATCCGTTCGAGCACCTCGCGTGGCATCAGCCCAGAGGCAGCGCGTACGGCGACCCCAGCGGCGATTCGGCGCTTCAGCCCGGCGACACGGACCATGAAGAACTCATCGAGATTGCTGGCGAAGATGGCAAGAAATCGCACTCGTTCGAGCAGCGGGAGATTGTCGTCTTCGGCCAACTCCAGAACCCTCTGGTTGAACCGCAGCCACGACAGCTCACGGTCGAGGAAGCGGTCAGGATGGTCGGCAACTCCGCCGATGGCGGGCTCGAGGGTGTCGGACTCCATCTGCCTAGTGTGGCAGTGATCCGGCACACATGCTGTGGTGCAGCTAACGAACGACGCCGGTTCTTGTGGAGATACCCCGTGGGGTATATTCTCCACCAGATCAGACGAAAGGGAAACTGCCACTATGTGTCGAGCCGTGACCTGCCGCAAGTGCGGCAAAGTGACCTGGGCTGGCTGCGGTATGCACGTCAATCAAGTGCTAGCCGGGGTGCCCAAGGCGGAGCGTTGCGAGGGCCACGACGCCGAACCCAAGACCGGCATCTTCTCTCGGATTTTTGGCTCCCACTAGCCGCCGATTGGCCTGACTCAGCCGCGGGAGAAGCGCCGGTATTGTGCCTCGCCGCGCGTGCGAGTGAAGCCAAGTCGCTGATAGAGGCCGACGGCGGCTGAGTTGTCCGCATCGACATACAAGATCACCCGAGTGCATCCGCGCTCACGTAGATGGGTCAATCCGGCGCTGGTCAGCGCGGCCCCGATGCCTCGCCCCGCAGCCTCGGGGCGTACGGCGACGACGTAGACCTCTCCGGTCCCGTCGGGATGGATCTTGGTCCAGTGGAACCCCTGCACCCGCGAATCCAACTCGGCCAAGATCAATCCGTCGGCGTCGAACCAAGATTCGGCCATTCGCTGCTCGAAGTCAGCCGCGGTGAGACTGCCCTGCTCGGGGTGATCGGTGAAGGCGAGGCGGTTGATCTCCACGACCTGGTTGAGGTCGCTGTTGCGATAGCGACGCAACCCGACATCGGAGTTGGTCGGACTTGGGTCCGCATCACTGAGATCGCGACCCATCACCCACAGATCTCGAACCCGGTTGAAGTCGAAGCTGCGAGCTAGGGCGCCTGCGGCGGGGTGGTCGACGTGTGACCAAGCCTCGACCTCGGTCTCGACGTCGGCCACGAGCGTGCCGAGCAATGCCGTGCCATGCCCGTTGCCGCGTGCCTGCGGTGCTACCACCAGATCCAGTTCGCCAGCGCGCAGCAAGCCGAAACCGACCTCGTCGGACACAAACAGCCGAGCGCCGTGCAGTCCAAGGTGCCGCAGTGCCAGCAGTGCGGCCTCGTTGAGGTTGCTCACCTGGTCGTGTTGATCGGCGAGGGCGGTGATCCGTCGAAGCACACCGGCTGGACCGTCTTCGTCGGCCCAGGTGAAGTCTGCGGCCGAAACCTCGTAGAGCGTCATCGTCGCGGCTCAGTCTCGCGCGCCACTTCGCGTTCTTTGGGTGGGAGTACGAAGCGATAACCGACGTTGCGCACGGTCCCGATCAACGCCTCATTCTCGTTGCCGAGTTTGGCCCGCAGTCGGCGTACGTGCACGTCAACGGTGCGAGTGCCGCCGTAATAGTCGTAGCCCCAGACCTCCTGCAGCAACTGCTCGCGGGTGAAGACGCGACCGGGGTGCTGGGCTAGATACTTGAGGAGTTCGAACTCCTTGAAGGTCAGATCGAGCACTCGACCGCCCAGCCTTGCGGTGTAGGTGGCCTCGTCGACGCTGACGTCGCCGGAACGAATGATGTGGGCTTCGGGGTCGTCGTCGCGCTGGTCGGCCAATCGCCCAACCGCCAGTCGAATCCGAGCGTCGACTTCGGCTGGCCCAGCCGTGGCCGAGACCACGTCATCGATGCCCCAGTCGGCAGCGACGACAGCTAGGCCGCCGTCACCGAGGATCAACAGCACAGGCGCGTCGGTGCCAGTCGTGCGAATCAGTCGACACAGATCCCGAATGTGGGCGAGGTCCTGGCGGCCGTCGACCAGGACGACGTCGCAGTCTGGGGCCTCGAGCAGCGCACTGCCTTCGGCGGGAAGGATGCGAACTTGGTGAGGCAGCAAGGCAAGGGCTGGCAGCACCTCAGCGCTGGGGCGCAGGGCGTTGGTGAGCAACAGCAAGGTGCTCATCTGGCCTCCAGGCGTGCATTGTGCGAGATGGGCAAGGATATCGGACATGCTCCACGACTCGGGTTGCGTCCCAACCAGCGTCCCAGGCAGCGTCATGGTGCGCTATTGGGCGGCTGCGCGTGCAGCCGCAACCGTGGCAGCCGACGCCTTCGACGCTGCGCCGGGGACCACTCTTGCGGACCTGCTGCGCGATGTGGTCGACCGTCGTGGGGAAGCAATGGCTCGTGTGGTCGCGGTCTGCTCGGTGTTGATCGATGAGCAGCCGGTGGGAACACGTGCACACGCTGAGGTGTTGGTGCACCCAGGGCAGGTAGTCGAATTGCTGCCGCCCTTTGCAGGAGGCTGACATGACGACCGGTGCGTGGGTGCTGCTGGGCTCGGTTGTCCTCGCCGTCGGCTTTGGGCTCTGGCGGGCCGTGCGTGACGGTCGATTCAGTGGGACCCACCGTCTGCCTGAGGTCGATGAGGATCCGCACCCGGCAGTGGCCGGCGTACTTGCCGGCACGTCGTTGGTTGACGGTCTTGGGTCGACCGCCACGTTGCTGCAGTTCTCGTCGGCGTTTTGTGCCCCGTGTCGTACGACGAGAGTGGTGCTCGCTGACGTGGCCAGCCGGCACCCAGGGATCACCCATCTGGAGGTGGACGCTGAACAGCACCTCGAACTCGTCCGCCGATTGGGGATCTCGCGAACTCCAACAACGCTTGTGCTCGATGTGCAAGGAGTCGAACTCACCAGAGCCATGGGTGCTCCTCGACGTGAGGCCGTCGAGCGGTCCCTTCACGCCCTAGGTCTCATTAAATGAGACGCGTGTCCATCATGTGGAATTTGGGTTGGGATTCTGGTCATCCGCCGGTCTACCGTTCCGGCATGCTCTCGACCTGGCTGACCAAGCGCCGCGCAGTTGATCACTGCCGCGTGCGCTCGTCGCTGTGTCGAATGTCCTGACGGACTCCTGCCCCGCGTCTGCGCCTGCAGGAGTCGTAGCCCGCTCACCGGGCTCCATTCGATCACGACCCTTCAGGAGCACTCCCATGTCTCAACCGCACGCTATAGACCCTCGTGGGCCGCAATTTGCTGCCTCGCTGACCACCGTCGTACTCGCCACCATTCTGCTCACCGCCCCGTCGCCGTTAGGGCTGCTGCTCCTCGGAACGCAAGCGCTGCTGTTCCTCACTGGAGCACTTCTGGGCGTGCAACACACGCCCTGGGCGGTGCTGTTTCGTCGGGTGATCCGGCCCCGACTCGCCGCGCCTGCGCACTTAGAGGATCCGCGGCCACCGCGTTTTGCTCAGGCGGTCGGGCTCGCCTTCACCCTCCTCGCCTTGGTTGCCTATCTGGCCGGCGCCACCTCAGTGGGCGCTCTGGCCGTTGGATTCGCACTTGCCGCGGCGCTGCTCAACGCGGCCTTTGGGCTCTGCCTTGGCTGCGAGTTGTATTTGACGCTGAAGAAGCTGACCACGCCCAAGTTGCGTGAGTCTGCCGTCCTGGCCCTTGACTAGGCAGGGGAGCACTGAGGACAGTCCGATGAATCGTGCCAGGGTGCTGGTCGACACTGCGTGGGTTGACCAGCATCGCGACGACATCGTCTTGATCGATGTTGACGAAGACACCACGGCGTACGACGTCGGCCACATCGACTCAGCGCTCAAACTCGACTGGACGCGCGACCTGCAGGATCAGGTTTGCCGCGACCTGATTGACGCACCCGGATTTGAGCGTCTGATGAGTCGGCTGGGCGTGGCCAACGACACCACCGTGGTGCTCTATGGCGGCAACAACAATTGGTTTGCCGCCTACGCCTATTGGCTGTTCAAGCTCTACGGCCACGACAACGTGCGCCTACTTGACGGTGGCCGGAAGCGTTGGGAAGCAGAGGGGCGGCCGCTGACGACTGCGGTCCCGGCGTCTCGCACAACGACCCGCTATGTCGCCAAGCCCAATCCGGCACTGCGGGCCATGCGCGAGGAGGTTCTGGAGTCGGCGGGAACGCACAACCTGGTCGACGTACGCACTCCGGATGAGTACGCCGGTCGCCTGCTGGCCCCCGCCCACCTCCCACACGAGCAGGCGCAGCGGGCCGGCCACATTCCGGGCGCGATCAATGTGCCGTGGAGCCGGGCGGTCCGCGACGACGGCACGTTTGAGGAGGCGAGTCGACTTCGGGCCATCTATTCCGAAGCAGGTTTGGACTGGGCCCAGCCGACGATCACCTATTGCCGAATCGGGGAACGGTCGAGCCTCACCTGGTTTGTGCTGAACGAACTGCTCGGCCACCCGACGCGCAATTACGACGGGTCGTGGACCGAGTACGGATCGCTGATCGGAGTGCCGGTCGCAGTGGGGGATCGCTGAGTCAGTGTGGCCTGATCGAGAGCAGTTCACGGGCCTCGTCGGGGGTCATCGGCCGGCGACCAGCGAGATGGCCCAGGGACGCGAACCGCTCGATCAGTTGGGCGTTGCGCTCCACCGGCACCCCTTTGGCAAGGGTGAGCACGTCTTCCATGCCGGTGCGCAGGTGCCCGCCCATGCTCAGCGCGGCCAAAGCCACCGGGAGGGTGCTGCGGCCGACACCGGTCGCTGACCAACTGGTCACCCCCGAAGGGAGCGCCGCGACCGCGGTGACGAGGGCCTGCGCAGTGCCGGGCAGACCACCAGGTACGCCCATCACGAAGTCGCAGTGCACCTTGCCGCCGTACGGCAGGCCGTGTTTGGCCAAGAGACGACCCAACGCATGCACCTGGCCGAGATCGAAAAGTTCGAACTCAGGCACTACCTGGCGCTCCTGGCTGAGCACAAACAAGTCCTGGATAAACGGCCAGGGATTCATAAAGACGTCGTCACCGAAGTTGACCGTGCCCATGGTCAGGCTGCACGAGTCGGGGGCGGCATCGAGCACCCGCAGTCGGCTTTCCAGCGGGTCATGCACCGAACCGCCGGTCGAGAGTTGGATCACCAGAGCCGTGTTCTCGCGAAGTGCGGCGACTGTCTCCTGTAGTCGGCCAGGATCCAAGGTGGGTTGGTGGTCGTCGTCGCGGATGTGAACGTGCACCAACGCCGCACCCGCTGACTCGGCCTCTTGGGCAGCGGTCACCAACTCCGCCAGGGTCGTCGGCAACTGCGGGCAATCGGACTTCGCAGTCTCAGCGCCTGTGGGCGCCACGGTCAGAAGCAGAGCAGCAGGATCCACAGCCATGACTCCATCAAACACCCGGTCTGGTGGCACAAGCCAATACGGCGAACCACCACAATGGGCCTCATGCGCGCAGTGCTACAGCGGGTTTCCTCGGCGTCGGTGACCGTCGACGATGAAGTGGTTGGTCGACTGGACTCTGCGGGGCTGGTGATCCTGCTCGGCGTGACTCCAAGCGATGGTCTTGCGCAGGTTCGCTGGCTGGCAGCCAAAGTGGCCGGCTTGCGGATCATGGCCGACGAACAATCGCTCCTGGACATGGGCGGTGGGGCGCTGGTGGTGTCGCAGTTCACGCTCTATGCCGACGTACGCAAGGGACGTCGGCCGAGTTGGAGCGCCGCTGCCCCCGGCCCGGTCGCGGAACCGATCTATGCGGCTTTCTGCGCGGAACTGGCCTCGCTCGGTGTGCCTGTGCAACGCGGGATCTTTGGCGCAGACATGGCTGTGGCTTTGGTGAACGACGGTCCGGTGACGCTGGTGGTGGACACGCCGTAGCGCGGTGTTGGTTTTGGTTTTTGTGGCCGGTGTTTGGGCTGGCTGTTGGGTGTCAAAGTCACAAGTTCACTTGTGACTTTGAGCCACTGGTCGGCACTTATTGCCACTATGTAGGCCTCGGGTGCACTTATGAGCCCGCACACATGTGTACCGAAGACCTCATCAGTGGACGCGGAGCCGTCGGGGTGCCCCCCAAGCACCGTCGAAGACCGCCCACATCAGTACACAAGGGCCTGGGTGTCCGGGGCCAGCACCTCTTCCAAGTACGACGCGACGCCAGCGATGCGGATCCCGGCGCGGAGGTCAGACTCGGTGAGGTCCCGACGCAGAGCGCATTGGGTGCACACGGTGATCTTGCCGCCGACCAGAACCGACTCGATCAGGTCCTCTGGCGACGCTGCGTGAGGCAGGTTGAAGTCACGGGTTGAGTCGGGGACTGCCAGCCAGACCGCCTCTCCGGTCAGCCACAGACTCACATCGACTCCTGAGGCCACCGCTGTGGCGGCCACGTTGAGCGCCTGACTGCAGCGCTCGGGAGCCTCGGCGGCGCCAACAGTCACCTTCACAACGAGTGCTTTCATGCGGGGAGTATGGCTGATCTGTTCCGAAGCCCTCGGCGGCTGGGGCAGACTCTTCTCGTGGCCTTCGAAATTCCCGACAACATTCACCCCAACTGCGCGCGACTGGCTTGGCTCATTGGCCGCTGGCAGGGCAACGGCTTCGGCGAGTGGCCGGGCGTGGAGAACTTCGCGTTCGGTCAAGAGGTGATCTTCCAGCAGGACGGTCGCCCCTTCATCCACTACATGAGCCGCAGTTGGATCCTCGACGCCGAAGGCAACCATGTCCGCGAGGCGGCTCAGGAGACCGGCTTCATCCGCCCCCAACCCGACGGCACCCTCGAAGTCGTCCTGGCGCACAACCTCGGCTTCGCCGAAATCTGGTACGGCGAAATCCACCCCGAGCAACCCCGATTCGAAATCACCACGGACGCAGTGATGCGCACCCAGACCGCCAAGGAGTACGTCGGCGGCAAGCGCCTCTACGGCTACGTCAACGGCGATTTGATGTATGCCTTCGACATGGCCGCCATGGACCAACCCCTGCAATCTCACATCCACGCTCAGTTGACTCGGGCCTGACCGATGTCCGAGGCCGACTGGCGAGCGCGGCTACGCGCCAGCGGTCACCGTCTGACCCCTCAGCGCGAAGTGGTGTTGGCCGCTGTTGAGCGACTCGGTCACGCGACCCCGCAGGAGGTCTTCGATCATGTGGTCGACCACGGGATCAATCTGTCGACTGTGTATCGGACCTTGGAACTGCTCGACGAACTCGGGCTGATTCGGCATGCCCACCTCAGCGATCGCGTTCCGACGTACCACTCGATCACCGATCACGAACACTTCCATCTGGTCTGCCGGGGCTGCCAGCGAGTGCAGAGCGTGGCCGGAACGCAGTTGGCTGACTTCGCCCGTCAGGTTGCCATCGATCACGGATTTGCCGTCGACACCGGTCACCTCACCGTGTTTGGCATCTGCCGCGACTGCTCAGACTGACCACGGGTGTGTGAAACTGGAGGTTCGTCTGGTCAAGGGAGCAAGTCGATGCGTTGGGCCGTGGTGTTCGTCGTACTGCTGACGACAGGTTGTGGCGCCGCTCCTGCTGAGACCAAACCGAAGCCCGCTGCTTCGCCGTCGCCGACCGCGATCACGCCGACCAATCTGCCCACGGCCGCCCCCAGCCCGCCACCTCCTAGCAAGAAGGCCAGCGATGCCTCGGCGACTGGCTATGCGAAATACGTCGTTCGCACCTTCTACTACGCCTTGACCACCCGCGACCCGGCCCCGCTCACTGACCTGGTGGCCGAAGGGAAGCGCTGCCGGGGATGTGAAGACACGGCGCAGGCGATCGACGATTTGTTGAGTCAGAAGGTCTATCAGGTGCCGGGCAAGATCCGGTTCGCTCGCGCCGAGGTCAGCGGCCGCGAAGATCCACGGGCGATCGTGACCAGCCTGGTTCGAGTGCGGCCTGGAACCTGGGTCTCGGAATCCGATGGGATGACCGGTGTGCTGGCCGGACAGAAACCCAAATTCACGATCCTGCTCAGCTGGGACGATGCGGCCAACACGTGGCGCCTGGTGGACTACACGGTGACGACATGACCGCCGCTGCATCGCCGTTGCTGACCTACCCCGGTGCCGTGGCCGCAGCAGGTGGCGACCTCGGTGTCGCCGCTCACTACGGCTCGTTCAACGCAGAGCAGCGGCGACTAGTCGAGGGCGACGCCTTCGTCGATCTGTCTCACCGGCCTGTGCTACGGATCTCCGGACCGGATCGGTTGTCGTGGCTGCACTCGTTGACGACGCAGTACTTCGAAGGCCTGCAACCAGGTGCCTATACCGAAGCTCTGATCTTGTCGCCCCAAGGCCATGTCGAACACGCCTTTGCCGGCGCGGACGACGGCGAGTCGTTCACTGCTCACACTGAGCCGGGGATGCTGTCGGCGCTGATTGCGTGGCTGGAGCAGATGAAGTTCATGACCAGGGTTGAGGTTGCCGATGTCACCGACTCGGTGGCCGTAGCCTGGCGGGCCGGTAGCTATACGTTTGTGCCTCGGGAGCGCTTGGAGGCTTTTGCTGAGGCTGCTGGGGCTCCGGCTGGGATCTGGGCCCATGAGGCGCTGCGGATTTCGCGTGGTGAGGTGCGGATCGGGCTCGACACCGATCATCGGACTATCCCCAACGAGACTGCATGGATGGCGACCGCCGTACATCTGGACAAGGGGTGCTACCGGGGCCAAGAGACGGTGGCCCGCGTCCACACGCTCGGTCGGCCACCGCGTCGGCTGACCTGGCTGCATCTCGACGGCTCGGAGAATCGGCTCCCAGAACCTGGGGCTGCGATTGAGTACGACGGGCGCTCGGTCGGCCGAATGGGCAGTGCGGCACGGCACTACGAAGTCGGGCCGATCGGACTAGCGCTGCTCAAGCGCTCGGTGCCGACCGACGCCGTGCTCACTATCGATGGGCTCAGTGCCACCCAAGAGGTTTTGGTCGACCCGGAGGTGGGTCTACATGTGCGACCGCAATTGGGGCGCTGATCACAGATCAGGTTGCAGTCAGGTCCGATATGTCACAATCCACCCGTGATCGTGAGAGAGGCCAACACTGTGGAGCACCTTGATTCAGAGGAGCGCCCCTGGGGCTCTTGGTATGTCTTGCACGTTCATGAGGGCTACAAGGTGAAGCGGATTCACGTGAATCCGCAGTCGCGGCTCAGCTACCAGACCCACGAATTCCGCGAAGAGCACTGGGTCGTGGTGCGGGGCATTGCCACTTGCACCGTCGACGATGTTGAGATCGTCTTGACTCCCGGCCACTCCCTCGACGTACCGATCGGTGCGAAGCACCGCATCTCCAACCTTCACGACGAAGAGTTGGTGATCATCGAGGTGCAGTTGGGCTCCTATACCGGTGAAGACGACATCTGCCGGATCGACGACGACTACGGTCGCCACGACTGAGACCCGGCCAACCCGTCACTCCAAAACCCAGCCGAGTAGGGGGTTATGGCCCGCCGAGTGGGGGGTTATGGCCCGCCGAGTAGGGGTTCAGCGACAGGCGCCCGAACTTCCGGGCGCGTCGGCGGAAATACGGGGCGCGTCGGCGGAAAGACCGGGCGCGTCGGCGGAAAAACGGGGCGCGTCGGCGGAAATCCGGGGCGCGTCGGCGGAAAAACGGGGCGCGTCGGCGGTTAGTTGCCGGAGTTGATCATCCCGGCGCCGACGGTGACCCCGGTGGCCTCGTCGATCAAGATGAAGGACCCAGTGGTGCGGTTCTTCGAATACGGGTCGCAGAGCAGCGGCACTGTGGTGCGCAACTGCACCCGACCGATCTCGTTGAGGCCCAACTGCTTGGTTTCCTGATCGCGGTGCAGGGTGTTGATGTCGAGGCGGTACTGGATGTCCTTGACCATCGCCCGACCAGTCCGTGTGGTGTGCTTGATCGCCAACTTCTGCCGCGGTTGCAGCGGAGTGTTGGTCATCCAGCAGATCATCGCGTCGATGTCTTGGCTGGGCGTGGGTGCGTTCTTGACCCGCGCGATCATGTCGCCTCGGCTGACGTCGACGTCGTCGGTCAGCCGCACGGTCACGCTCATCGGCGGGAACGCCTCAGTCACTTCCTGCTCAGCCAGGTCGATGCCCTCGATGGTGCTGGTCATCCCACTAGGGAGTACGACGACTTCATCGCCCGGCTTGAGCACGCCGCCGGCCACCTGACCGGCATAGCCTCGGTAGTCGTGGAACTCATCGGACTTGGGTCGCACGACGTACTGCACCGGAAAGCGGGTGTCGACCAGATCGCGGTCCGAAGCCACGTGAACGTGTTCGAGGTGATGCATGAGGGTGGGCCCGTGGTACCACGGCGTGTTGTCGCTGCGGGTCACGACGTTGTCGCCCTTGAGCGCCGAGATCGGGATGACCTCCAGATCGGGGATGCTCAGTTTGGTGGCGAACTGGGTGAACTCGTCATGGATGGCCTCATAGACCGACTCCGACCAGTCAACGAGATCCATCTTGTTGACCGCCAGCACCAGGTGCGGGACGCGCAGCAGGCTGAGTAGCACAGCGTGGCGACGACTCTGCTCGGTCAGGCCCTGGCGGGCATCGACGAGGACCAGACCCAGGTCAGCAGTGGAGGCGCCGGTGACCATGTTGCGGGTGTACTGAATGTGGCCGGGGGTGTCGGCGATGATGAACTTGCGACTCGGCGTCGCGAAGTAGCGGTAGGCAACATCAATCGTGATGCCCTGCTCCCGTTCGCTGCGCAAGCCGTCGGTGAGCAGCGCCAAGTCGGTGTAGTCGTAGCCCTTGCTCTGGCTGGTCGCCTCAACCGCCTCGAGTTGGTCTTCGAAGATCGCCTTTGAGTCCAGCAGCAGCCGACCGATCAGCGTCGACTTGCCATCGTCAACGGAGCCAGCAGTGGCGAACCGAAGCAGGTCCATGCGGGAGCGCCCCTCGTGCTTGTCAGGTGCAGCCAGTTCGGTGGACATCAGAAGTACCCCTCCTTCTTGCGGTCCTCCATGGCAGCTTCGGAGAACTTGTCATCGCCTCGGGTTGCGCCGCGCTCGGTCACCCGTGCGATCGCGATCTCGTCGATGATCTTGTCGATGGTGTCGGCCTCGGACTCCAGGCATCCGGTCAGCGTCAAGTCACCAACAGTGCGGAAGCGCACGGTCCGCTCAGTGACCTCCTCGCCCTTGCGGCAGGGGTTGAACTCCGACTCGGAGAACCACATGCCATCGCGGTGGAACACTCGCCGTTGGTGGGCGAAGTAGATGCTCGGAATATCGATCTGCTCGCGGCCGATGTAGTGCCAGATGTCGAGTTCGGTCCAGTTCGACAGCGGGAAGATCCGCATGTGTTCGCCCTCGTGAATGCGGCCGTTGTAGAGGCTCCACAGTTCCGGACGTTGGTTCTTTGGGTCCCACTGACCGAAGTCGTCGCGGTGAGAGTAGACGCGCTCCTTGGCGCGGGCCTTCTCCTCGTCGCGGCGGCCGCCGCCGAAGGCTGCGGTGAAGCCGTTCTCCTCGATCGCGTTCAGCAGGGTGCCGATCTGGAGTCGGTTGCGGGTGGTGTGTCCGTCATCGACCACCACACCGTCGGCAATGGCCTGCTCCACACTGGCGATGTGAAGCGTGGCGTTGAGTCGCTCCACCCAGCGGTCGCGACACGCCAGCACCTCGGGGAAGTCATAGCCGGTGTCGACCTGCAACAGCGGGAAGGGAACCTTGGCCGGGTAGAAGGCCTTCTGCGCAAGACGCAGCATCACAATGCTGTCCTTGCCACCCGAAAACATCAGCACCGGCTTCTCAAACTCGGCCGCGACCTCACGGAAGATGTGGATCGACTCGGCTTCGAGTTGGTCGAGTTGGCTGAGCCGGTAGTCGGCGTGCGTGCCTGGCTTGGTCTGCGACATGGAAGTGGGTGTCCTCTTTCGTGGCTGGGCCCAAGCGCTAAGCCTACCGGTCCTCCCGCCTCTCGCGGGCACCCTCCATGATGGTGGATCTGAACACCTGTCAGACACAGGTGCAGGCAGACACAACCTGCTGTGGAACACTTACCGGAGTGAGCGTTCCCACCTTCTTGGTTGCGGGTGCTGCGCGGGAGGGAACCACTGCGTTGATTAATGGTTTGAAGCGCCACCCACGGGTTTTTGTGACCGTCCCCAAGGAGCCGCACTACTTCGCGCTCCATGGCCAGCGGTTGGCCTTCTCGGGCCCGGGTGATCAGGTGATGATCAACGAACGTGCGGTCACCGATGAGGCGGCGTACGTCGGGTTGTATCCCGAAGACGCTGGCGAGTTCGAGGCGCTGGGCGAGGGATCGACTTCGTCGTTGTATTACTACGAGCAGGCCATTCCCGAGATCATCAGACTGGCCCCCGACGTCAAAGTCTTGGTGATCCTGCGGGATCCGGTGGCCAGGGCGCAGTCGGCACACGATTATTTGATTTCGCGCGGCTACGAATCCGAACCCTCGCTCTTGGCTGCCGTGGCCATGGAGCCTCGACGGATTGCGACTGGCTATCACCACTTGTGGCACTACACAGCGATGGGGCGCTATGCCGACGCACTGGCTGCCTACCGCGACGCGTTGGGTCCCGAGCGGGTCCGGGTGGTCTTCGACGATGCGCTGCGGGGGGACCCGCGCTCGGTGCTGGTGCCGTTGCTCAGGTTTATCGGCACCACGCCTGCGCCAGGGGAGGGCGACCCGCTTGAGCCGGTGAACGTCTCCGGCCAGCAGCGCAGTGGCCTTCTGGGTCACCTGATCCGACTCACCAATGGCACCCCAGCGCTGCGTCGGCTCGTGCAACAGCGAACGACGTGGGAAGAGCGTGAGCAGTTGCGCCGACTCTTGCTCAAGAGACGTCCGGGAGTTCCGGCCGAAGTTCGCAACGCATTGGCGCCGATGTTTGCCGACGAGATCGAGCGACTTCGGGTGCTGGTGCCAGATCTGACCGGTGGGGCGCCCCTGCCCGGGTGGCTGAAGAACTAGTTGTCTGCGTCGAGTTCGGCGACGTAGGGCGCACCAAACATCGGCAACCCCTCTGTCTTGCGAATCAAGCCCCAGCACAGGGGCACCAAGATCACCATCGCCAGTCCCACCCAGGCAGCGATCAGCGGGTTGAACTCGCCCTTGTCGTCAACCAGCGGCGCCCAGCCGGCTTTGCCGAGCAACGCCACGGACGACACGGTGAGGACCACGACGATGCCGCGACGGATCAGTGACTGCGGCACTCGGGGTGCCAGGCGACTACCGAGGATGGTGCCGGGCACCGAGCCGAGCACCAAGGGGATCAGGATGGCCCAGTCCAGGCCGTGCAGCGTGATGTTCGACAAGGCCGCTGCCAGCACCAACGGAACCGCCTGCACCAGATCGGTGCCGACCAGACGTACGGCGGCCAGACCCGGATAAAGCATCAGCAGCGCGATCATGATCACCGAGCCCGAGCCAACGCTGGTGATTCCGACGAGCAGGCCGCCCAGGGCACCGACCAAGAGCGTAGGGATCGGGCGGATCGCGGGGTCGTCGTCGTGGCTGTGCTCGCCGCGACGTACCCGACGAAGGTTGACCCACAACCGCAGCGCATAGGTAGCGGCGGCGAAGATCAGCGCGAACCCGATGCAGAGTTTGAGCGTGGAGTTGAGGGCCTCGATGTCTGGGCCGACGATCCAGCGCACGAGATAAGGCCCGAGCAGAGCCATCGGCACCGAGCCCAACGCCAACCACCCGGCCAACTTGAGGTTGGGGGAGCCAGCCTTGCGGTGCACCAAGGCGCCGCCGGTCTTATAGATCGCCGCAGCAGTCAGGTCGGCGGTCACCACGGCGGCGGCTTCGCCGACTCCCAAGAAGAGCAGGGCGGGGGTCATCAGTGCCCCACCGCCCATCCCGGTGAGGCCGACCACGATGCCAACGAAGAAGCCAGCGGCGAGGATGCCAAGGAATGCGGTGGTAATCAGGTCGGACATGCGTACCCTCCAGATGAGTCGCTGAAACATACTGGACTAGTTGACTTTGTCACAATCTTTGTCTCGGCGTGTGACGTTGCTGTGCTCAGAGGGCATCAACACCAATGGCCCGCAAGCCTGCGATCACTTCGGAGAGAGCGTCCTCGATAGTGCGTCCGGTGGTGTCGATGACGACGTCGGCATCGGTTGGCGCTTCGTAGGGTGAGGAAATCCCGGTGAACTCCGGAATCTGACCCGCCCTCGCCTTGGCATAGAGCCCCTTCTTGTCTCGTCGCTCGCACTCCTCAAGCGGGGTGGCCACGTGCACCAAGAAGAATCGTCCACCCGCCTGCGCCACATAGGCGCGCACCTGCTGCCGCGTGCTGTCAAAGGGCGCGATCGGCGAGCAGATGGCAATCCCGCGATGGCGACTGATCTCCGCTGCCACCCAGCCGATTCGCCGGATGTTGGTTTCACGATCCTCCTTCGAAAACGAGAGGCCAGCGCTCAGATTTCGTCGTACGACGTCGCCGTCGAGGCTGGTCACCGTGCGCGATCCTGCTTCGAGCAGTAGGTCGTGCAGTGCGCGAGCCAAGGTCGACTTTCCGCTCCCGGAGAGGCCGGTGAAGAAAATGACCAGCCCGCGGTGAGTGTCATCGGGCTGATCCTGGTCGACAACGTTGGCAACCGGTTCGGGCAGATCGCCCTCGTGAGTCAGGCCCAGGATTGCTCCAGTGGCGTAGTTCTGCGTGACCAGTTCGCCAAGTCGATGGTCGACGGCAGGGTCAGCGTGAGTGGCCAGCGGCACTGCCACAACGACGGCGCCGTCGATCAGATCCGCAGCGGCAAGCGTCGCCCGCAGCAGGCCGACTGGGCTCACGCCTTGAGGAGTGCCATGGCCGCAGAGCGCCAACAGCACGACCGGCTGGTCCGGTTGTCGGGCCCGGTCGATCGACGCCACGTCCGCTTCGGTCAGGGGTGCCGCCACGGGCACCGTGAGCCCGTCTGGGTAGGCCGAGGCGACCTGGGCAGGCGTGAGGTGGAGTCGCCGAAAGGCTCCGGCGACCGGAGTGGCCAACGGTGTCAAGGTTCCGTCAGGCTCAAGGCGGGCCAGAGGGAACCCCTCGGAGTCGACGAGTTCGACCTGCCCCCCGCCGGTTGGTGCGGAGATGGTCACAGCCGGGTCGTCACCGAAGGTGCGTAGCGGCGAGAGGGCTCCGGACAGGAGGAGTTCGAGGTCATCGGCCTCGGTGGGCGTGGGGCAATACTGCGGCAGCGACACGCGCCCATGGTGGCACGGGTGGTGGTCGTAGGGTCAGGCCCATGAGCGTGCCCATCGTCGCGGAGATCGTCCGGTCTGGATTTGTGGAGGGCCATCACTACGGCTCGGCTGTGGCACTGGGACCAGACCATGAGGTCTTGTTGGCATTCGGCGAGGTGGATTCGCCCATGCTGCCGCGCTCGTGCAACAAGCCGCTGCAGGCACTCGGCATGGTCAGACTGGGGCTCGATCTCCCCCCGGACCTGCTCGCCTTGGCTTGCGCCTCCCATTCTGGTGAGCCCTTCCATGTCGAAGGAGTACGACGGATTCTGGCCCTGGCGGAGTTGGCGGAGTCTGCGTTGCAGTGCCCAGCCGCCTATCCCCTGGACGACGAGGCCCGAGATGCCGTCGTGCGCGATGGGGGAGGGCCGGCGCCGATCTTGATGAACTGCTCTGGCAAACACGCCGCGATGTTGCTCACCTGCGTGGTCAATGGATGGTCCACCGACGACTACCGGGCGCCTGAGCACCCCTTGCAGGTGGCCCTGGCCGACACTTTTGCGGCGTTCACTGGATCGACCATCGAAGCAACCCCCATCGATGGCTGCGGTGCCCCGATCTTTCCGACGTCGCTGACCGGTTTGGCGCGGGCATTCGCCACGTTGGTGCAGGCCGAAGACGCGGCGAGTGCTCAGATCACCACCGCCATTCGCACCTTCCCGGAGTTCGTCAGCGGGACTCGGCGAGACGAGGCCGCCCTGCTGCGCGCCGTCCCGGGAGCAATCGCCAAGGCAGGCGCGGAGTCCTGCTACGTCGTCGCTCTAGGCGACGGTCGGGCCGTCGCGCTCAAGCACGATGACGGGGCTCCTCGGGTGCGCCCCGTGCTGATGGCTGCCGTGCTCGACCGTCTCGGCGTATTCGACGAACCAGGCGTGGATGCTGCCGCGGCGCGGGCTACCGGATGGCTGCCGCTGTTAGGTGGGGGTGTGCCAGTCGGTGAGATCCGGGCCACAATCTCGAGCCTTTGCTAACTGGTGCATGCGACATATGTGCAGGTCAGCGACTTAGGTGACCGGGCTCACGTTGCTCTGGCTTGATTCTGCTAACAATAGTTAGCACTATGGAGGCATGACGAAGAGCCGGGTCGGAAAGACCGTGGAGTCGCTCGGCGACTACCTCAAGGACCAGCGGGTCAATGCCCAGCTGACCTTGCGGCAGCTCGCAGAGCAGGCCGGGGTCTCCAACCCATATCTGAGTCAGATCGAGCGTGGTCTGCGGCGCCCGTCTGCCGACGTACTCCAAGCGTTGGCGAAGGCGTTGCGGATCTCGGCCGAGCAGCTTTATGTCCAAGCCGGGATCTTGAATCCCGACGAGGACGAGGCACGTTCGGTGGAGTTGGCCGTGCTCGGTGACCCCAGCTTGACCGAGCGGCAGAAGCAGTCGCTGCTCGACATCTATGAGTCGTTCCGGGCCAGCAACGCTGCCGCCAACGACGAAGCGCAAGACCAGACCAGCAAGAAGAAGCAGAAGAAGTAGCCAACAGGCTCAACAACCGCCCTGACCCAGGGCACGAAGGAGACAGATCATGGCTAAGACCGCGACCCGCGTCGAGACCATCAAGCACGAAGCCGTCCGCACCGCCTACGCCGCTGCCGGCGCCACCGACCTGGCCGTCGAGGTTGCTCGCGGCTACGTCAGCGAAGCCCAGAAGCGCGTTGACGCCGTCCGCAAGCAGGTCACCGACCCCAAGGGCATGCAGGCCAAGGCCCGCACCATGGTGGAGACCCGTGTGCAGGAGACCGTCAAGGACGTCAAGGCGCTGCCGAGCAAGGTCGAGTCGATCGTGACCGAGACCGTGACTGACCTCAACGACACCTACGCCGACCTGGCCAAGCGTGGCGAGAAGTTGGTGAAGAAGATCCGCACCAACCCGGCCACCGTTGAGGCTGAGAAGGCTGCCAAGACCACCGTGTCGAAGGCCAAGGCCACGACCACCTCGGCTCGCAAGGCTGCTGACGCCACCACCGCCACCGCGGAGAAGGCCGTCAAGACCAGCACCGCTTCGGTGAAGAAGACGACCGCCAACACCCGCAGCAACGCCAAGGCAACGGTGACCTCGGCCAAGAAGACCGCCGCCAAGACCGCTGACGCGGTTAAGGCTGCCGCCAAGGAAATCGGCTGATCACCGATCAGCTAGAGCCGGTGTGACCGGCTACTGAGCAGCGTGGCCCTCGGGATCAAGTCCCGGGGGCCACGTTCCTTTGTGCGCAGGTTCTGCTTTGCCGACTCCTCAGTCGACCTCGACCGCGATCCGGGGGATCAGTTCTTCCAGCAGATCATTGAGTTGGTCAGCGCAGGCCTTGGCTGCCCGATTGCCTCGGCGATAGGGGTCAGCGACGTCGTCATCTGGGTTGGCTGGGCCGCGAGTAGTGGCGATCGCATTCACCAATGCCGTGCCCTCGCCAGCCACGTAGGGCAGTCGCTTGTTGAACTGCCCGAAGGTGAAAAGTTTGCTGACCACGTGGGGGTATTCCTCCAGCACCGAATTGCGGTGGGCGGTCTCCATGCACAGGATCAGATCGGCCCAATCGACTTGTTGCCGATCCAAAGTCTTGCTCTTGAAGCCCGGGTCGACGCCACCGATGGCCTCCAGTCGACGGCGCATCGGCGGATCCATCGGCTCCTGATCAAACCCATGCACACCGGTGCTGTCGGCATCGAGGGGCAACTCGAGCAACTCAGTGCGCTGGGTCGCATAAAGCTCCGCGTAGGGGGAACGACAGATGTTCGCCGTACAGACGAACAAGACGCGGAAGGGACGTGCCACGTCGGACAATCTAGCGAGCCGCTGGGTAGGCGCGTTCAGTGCGACTCGATCAACCGCTCACCGGCGAGTTGATCGAGGGCGTCCTGCACGAAGTCTGCGACCGATCCCGACTCTGGAGTGCCGAGCGCTTGCTGTAGTTCGGCGCACAGGTCGCTGAACTCCCAGGAATTCTCGCCGAGGATGGCCAGCACGTGTGGGCCGAGTCCGCCGATTTTGACCGCGCGACTTTCGATCAAGACCACTGCTTCGTCGCCCTCATGCACTTCGTCGATAAATGTCGTGCGCCGCCACTTCATCAGCGGTCCCCCCCAACAGGCGGACCGATCAGTTCGGTGAGCAGTGGTGCAAGCGTCTCGACGTCGGAGTAGGTCACCTTCGCCACGAGCCGCAACCGTTGGAAGAGGTCGTGCAGATAGTGCAGCGGTTGCGGCAACCGGGCCAGCGACGATGTCTCCGGAGCGATGGCGACCATGGCGTCGAGCGTGCTTAGTTCGGTTATTTCCGGAGGATCGGTCCAATCAGCATTGCGACGCAACACCACGATCGCGCGCAGCGTGGCTGGGACCGGGCAGAGACGCAAGCCGAGTTCGCCGGGGGCGGTCTCAGCCTTGATGTGGGTGCCTGGAAGGCGAAGTGACAGTGGCTTGGGATAGGGCACAACTAGGTCGTTGCGGTCGACGGCCACGGTCTCGTCGGTCAGATAACTCCAGCGCGGCCCCAGTTTTCGACAGGCCGTCGTCTTGCCGGTGCCGCCCGCGGCCACAAGCGCAACTGCATCGCCGGTGTGTGGATGTGCGAGCCCGGCGGCATGGGCCATCAACAACTCCCCCGCCCGCCGCTGGATCGCACAGTGAGTGACGGCCTGGGTCAGTTGCTGCAGGGCGGCGTCGAACTCGACTGCCGGGATCAACTCGTTGTAGCTCGAGACGTCGGCAGAAGTGTCGGCGGTCAGGGAGAGGCGATCCACCAAGATCGTGGCCCGTGGGCCTTCGGGAACCTCCCTACAGAGGTGCCACGCCTTCTTGACCGCAGCGATGAAGCGGTCAGCGTCGTCGCCAAGCACATCGATGCGCACCGGCACACCGAGTGCGGCAATTTCGACGCTGACTAGCTCAGGCATCGGCTAGATACTCCGCCAATCCCACCCACATGTCCGGCATGTCGAAGCCGGTCGCCACCAGTCGGTCAAGGGCGAGCACCGAGTCGGCTGGGCGTGGTGCGACCACCTTGCCGGCCGAGTAGTCCGCCGTGGTCTGATCGGTCACGTCATCGGTCGACCTGCCACGTGCGCCGAACACTGCACGAGCAATGTCGGCCCAAGACCCAGGCGCGCCTGATCCGGTCACGTGGTAGGTGCCGTAGGGCGCTGCCGAACCGATCAGATGGCGTACGACGCGGGCCAAGTCGGTGGCGAAGGTGAGCCGTCCCCGCTGGTCGCTGACCACAGACGGGCTGACCCCCGAGTCGGCCAACCGGACCATCGTGCGCACGAAGTTGTGACCGTCCCCGATCACCCAACTGGTGCGCAGGACGTAGTGCCGTGCGGTCGCTGATACGGCCAAGTCGCCAGCGGCCTTGGCTTGGCCGTAGACGCCCAACCAGGATTTCGAAGTCGTCGTCGTCGTCGACGGTGACATCGACGACACCCAGGCGTATCTGGCGCAGCACCACCCCTTCCCGGTGACCGCCATCGTGTTCCCCGACAACAGAGGCCGTGCGCAGGCTCTGACTGCTGGGTTCGGCGCAGCCAGCGGGCAGATCCTGGTGCGCGCCGACGACGATTTGGAGTTGCCGGTCGGCTATGTCGCCTTTCAACGTGCCTGGCACGCCGAGCACGACGGCGGCTTGATCGGCCTGTGTCGCAACGTCTATCCGCCCTCGCCGTACGCCGAGGTCTATGGCGTCCCGATGGACCACCATGGCCGGGCAGCCGCCTATGCCACGCCGGCAGAAGTGGCCTGGAGACACTGGGGAGCCAACGTCTCGGTCAGCCGAGCCGCCTACGCGCGCGTTGGCGACTACGACAGCGACTACCAGGGCTATGGCTGGGAGGACGTCGACTGGGGGTGGCGACTGCACTCGGCTGGCTACGAGATCCAGGTCCGCCCTGAGATCGAGGCGCTCCATCATGTCGCCGCCACTACGACTGTCATCCGCGCCCGCCGCGCACTGTCCTCCGGTTCGGCGCGCAACACGTTCATCGCCAAACACGGCGACAGCATGCTGCCTGCCTTTCCCGATCGTCCCAGTGGGTGGTGGAACCATCTCGTGGCACAGACCGCCGACCGGTTGAGCCCGGATCGACTCGATCGCTGGTCTGGAAGAGTCGACCGAATCCTTCCTGTCCTACCTCCCCCGGTTGGTCGCAAGTTGGTCGCCCTCATGGTGGAGGCAGCTCACCAGGCCGGGTACCGTCAAACTCGGCGACTTTAGTTCGTGAATCCGCCCACCATCGAAGGAACTCCATGGCCAAGCGCGCCCTGATCACCGGTATCACCGGACAAGACGGCCTCTATCTCGCCGAATCACTTCTGGCCAAGGGCTATGAGGTGCACGGCATCATTCGCGGCCAGAACAACCCCAAACTCGACATCGTCAAAATGGTGGTCCCAGACGTGGTGTTGCACACCGGTGACCTCACCGACATGTCGAGCTTGATCCGAGCTCTCAAGCACGCCGATCCACACGAGGTCTACAACTTGGCCGCGATCTCATTCGTGGCCTACTCGTGGGAGAACGCTGCCCTCACTACCGATGTCACCGGCAAGGGCGTGCTCACCATGCTCGAAGCCGTGCGCCTGCATGCCGGTGATGATCTTGGCGGGATTCGCTTCTATCAAGCCTCCTCCTCGGAGATGTTCGGCAAAGTGCAAGACGTGCCCCAACGTGAGAGCACACTGCTGTGGCCGCGTTCGCCGTACGGGGTGAGCAAGGTGTTTGGCCACTACATGACGATCAACTACCGCGAGTCCTATGGCATGCATGCCTCCTCGGGGATCTTGTTCAACCACGAGTCGCCAAGGCGCGGTCCGGAGTTCGTCACCCGCAAGATCAGCCAGGCCGTCGCCCGGATTCACCTGAAGATGCAAGACCACGTGACCCTGGGCAACCTCGACAGCAAGCGCGACTGGGGCTTTGCAGGTGACTACGTCGAGGCAATGTGGCTGATGCTGCAACAGCCGACCGCCGATGACTATGTGATCGCCACGGGCGAGACCCACTCAATCCGCGACTTCCTCGATATCGCATTCGCTCACGTCGGGATTGACGACTGGACCCCTTACGTCAAGCAGGACCCGCGCTTCATGCGACCGGCCGAGGTGGATCTGCTGATCGGAGACGCCAGCAAGGCGCGCGAGGTGCTGGGCTGGTCCCCCAAGGTGAGCTTCCCTGAACTGGTCGCGATGATGGTCGACAACGACCTGGCCGAGCAGCGCCCATGGGCTCCGTGACCAGCGCCTTCATCACCGGCATCGGTGGGCAAGACGGCAGCTATCTGGCCGAACAGCTCTTGGCTGATGGCATCGAGGTCCATGGCCTGGCTCGCTCAACCGACGATTTGGAGCTCGTGCCCTCAGGGGCGGTCGTGCATGTGGGTGACGTCAGCGACGTCCTCGGCGTACGACGGTTGCTAGTGGAGTTGGCCCCCGACCAGATCTACAACCTGGCGGCGCTGAGTTCGGTGGCTGCCTCCTGGACCGAGGCAGATCTGAATATCTCGATCAACGCCGCAGCCGCAGCGGGGCTGATCGAGACCGCTTGGCAGGTCCAAGAGCAGCGTGGTCACTCGGTCGCGTTCGTGCAGCCCTCCAGCGCCGAGATCTTCGGCAACCCCGCGACCACCCCCCAAGACGAGCAGACCCCGATCGCGCCGGTGAATCCCTATGGCGCGGCCAAGGCGTTCGCGCACCACATGGTGGGCGTTTATCGCAGTCGAGGCTTGCATGCGAGTTCTTTGGTGCTCTACAACCACGAGTCCCCCCGGCGACCGATGCAGTTTGTGACCCGCAAGATCACCGCCACCGTGGCCGCTATTGCTCAGGGCACGGCAACCGACCTGGTCTTGGGCAACACTGCGGCTCGCCGCGACTGGGGTTGGGCTCCGGACTATGTCGACGCCATGGTGCGAGCCGCAACCCAATCCGAAGCCGATGACTATGTGATCGCGACCGGCCGTAGTCACAGTGTGCTCGACTTTGTCGCCGCCGCTTTCGATCGAGTCGGCATCGCCGACTGGCAAGGTCTGGTGCGCTCCGATCCGGCGCTGGTTCGGCCGGTGGATGCGGTCGAACTCTGCGGGGATCCGAGCAAGGCGCGCACCCGCCTTGGCTGGTCGCCCACAGTGAGCTTCGTCGAACTGGTGCAGGCCATGGTCGACCACGATCTGGAACTGCTCCGATGACCCGTCCGCGGGTGGCGATCGCCCATGACTACCTGACCCAGCGCGGCGGCGCAGAGCGGGTCGTACTCTCCCTGGTCAAGGCCTTCCCAGACGCGCCGCTCTACACCACGCTGTATGACGCCGAAGGCACCTACCCCGAGTTCGCCGATGTGGAGATCCACACCTCGATCCTCAACAGATCAGGCCGCTTGCGGCGCGACCACCGACTGGCGCTGCCGTTGCTAGCGCCGGTGAGTTCCAGGCTGTCGATCGATGCCGATCTCGTGGTGATGTCGACGTCGGGCTGGGCTCACGGTTTCGCCGGCACCGGACGTCACCTCGTCTACTGCCACGCCCCGGCCCGCTGGATCTATCAATCCACCAACTATGTGGGGGGCTCGCTGTGGCGCAGTCCCCAAGGGATCGCCCTCGGGGCACTGCGACCCTTCTTGCGCCGCTGGGACGCCTTGGCCGCAGCCCGCGCCGATCGCTATGTCTGCAACTCCACCGTCGTGCAGCAGCGCATCCTGGATGCCTACGGGATTCATGCCGACGTCGTCCCCGCACCCTTCGCGATCGACCACACCGGGCAGCATGATCTGATCCCCGAGATTGCCGACTGGGCAGACGGCTACTGCTTGATCGTCTCGCGCCTGCTGCCCTACAAAAACGTCGATCGCGCCATCGAAGCCGTCCGCGGCACCAATGAACGACTGGTGATCGTCGGTGCCGGACCATTGGCGGCCGAGTTGAAGGCAGTGGCTCCCGACAATGTGCGTCTCTTGAGCGGACTCAGCGACGCGCAAATGCGCTGGGCCTACGCCCACGCCGACCTGTTGATCGCACCCAGCCTGGAAGATTACGGCCTCACGCCGTTGGAGGCGGGCGCCTTCGGCAAGCCCACTGTCGCCCTGCGGGCAGGGGGCTACCTCGACACCATCGCAGAGGGCGTCAACGGGCTGTTCTTCGACGCCAGCCAGCCCGATCTGATCGCCAAGGCTGTCGCACAGGCACGCACTAGGTCGTGGGACACCGAGGCGATCGCAGAGCACATGCAGCGCTTCTCCGAAGCCGTCTTCATCGACCAGATGCGGGCCGAAGCGGAGCGCGTACTCAGCGCCCCGAAATGAGTCTTGTCGAAGCCCAGGCCAGATCTGCCGCCTAGTAGTCTCAAGGGGCTACGTGTCCAGGATGGGGCCGGCCTCACTATGGAGGATGACCTGCACGAGTCAGCGCCTGCGAGCGCCGACGCACCGAAGGTGGTGCATCGGCTAGTTCGACGTACCTCAGGTTTGATTGGCGCCAATGTGGTGCTGCCCATGCTCTGCGCGCTCACCGACCTGGTCTTGATGCTGACGTCGCTGTTGGCTGCGGCCCGCATGCGCACGTCGCTGCCCTTCCTCGATGGCGCTAACGACGTTCATGCGCTGGTCACAGCCCTGGGCGGCTTCATCGTGGCCGGATGGCTGCTCGGACTATGGGCGGTGGGCAGTTATGCCCCGCACCTGCTCAGTGCCGGGCTGGAGGAATACAAGAAGGTGATCAACGGGTCGGTCGTGACCGCTGGTGGCGTCGGCATCGTCTGCTATCTGGCCAAGATCCCCCTTTCGCGTGGCTTCTTCGCCATGGCCTTCTTGATCGGCATTCCGCTGCTGCTGCTGGGCCGGTTTCTGCTCCGCCGTGCCCTCCACCGATGGCGCATGCGCGGACTATTCCTCCAGCGCGTAGTTTGGGTTGCCAACTGCGACTGATCAAGCCCGAGGTCGACCAAGATCTCGGTCTCGTGACGGCTCATGTGCGTGATCAGGTCGGCGTGAGCGAACCGCGAGCGGAGTTGGGCTCGCTGCTGTGCCCCCGCTCGACGGACGTCGTCGGCTAGCCAGCACGACCAGATCACCAACGGCCTGCTGGCGTACGGCGGCAACCCGCGAGCCTTCCACAGCCCGGCCAGAACCCCTTGGTGCTCCAACAATGCGATCACCAGATCGGCTGATGCGGCGCTCGGGATGGCCCTCAACGCCTGCTCCACCGGGTAGCCGCGGCGATGCTCGACTACGTCACGCAGTTTGCTCAACACGTGACGCTGCGTGCGCGCCTGGCCGTGCAATCGATAGCCGTGGCGCTCCAGCGCATTGATGCCGTAGGGCAGCGGTGATGGCGCCGAACCCTCGTCGAAGCGTCGCCGACGGTTCTGAAACTCCTCCTCGCACAGGATCAGAGCACGAGGCATGTGCCCATCGTAGGTGTCGCGGACTGCGGGCCCCGCAGCCAGGTCCGGCTAACCGAGCCGACGCGCCACTGCGTTTTTGGCCTGCCGGAGCCCACGCAACGCAACTGGCGGGAGCGCCTCTCGCACAACGGCCTTGGCACGCCCGACCGCGCTGGCCGCCTTGTCGGCCGCGCCTGGCAAGTCGCTTGTGCCCGGGCGAGCCCGGAAGAGCGTGGTGTGGGCCTTCTGATCCGACCAGGTCGCGGTGTAGTAGTACAACGCAATCGACTTGCGCGAGCGGCCGGTGGGCTCGGCGATCGGCTGCGGGTTGCCGTGCATCGAGTTCGAGGTGGTGCTGAACACGACGGCCCGGTTAAACAACGGCACGACGCTTTGTGCGCGTCGGCTCATGTCGTTGGTCCAGAGTTCGAGTTGGCCACCGTCGGCCTCGGTCCAGTCCTTGTTGAGATAGATCAAGATGTTGACCCGCCGCTCGACGGCCATGATCTCGTGCTTGTTGAAGTCGGCGTGCACCGACAGGTGGCCACCGGTCTTGAGTTCGTGGAATCCGCCGCCCAAGAAGTAGGGATCCGGGATCAGGCCCTGGATGCCGGTGAGGTTCTCCATGAAGCCAATGAACGGTCGTGAGTTGAACGAGTAGAACAGGCTACGTAGATGCGGCTCGAGGAAGTCAGGGTTGTAGGAGATCTTCTTGCGCTCGTGGGCGGCGTCGAATTCCTGGCTGAGCGGATCGGGCTCGGTAGGAAAGCCGGCCAAGCAGGCATCCAAGACCTCGGGCGGAAGCAGGTCGTCGATCACGATATGGGGGAACGGATCGCCGCCTGCGTAGGTCGCGGCCAACTCCTTGCCCTTGTCGGCGGTATCGGGGGCAAACAACCCCAGAGATGGATCTGACATCGACAAGTAGCTCATTGTTCCCCCTGGGTATGTCGCGCTGGTGTGCTCCGCGCGGCAAGGATTCTAACTCGACCCAGCCTGTGCCGCCGGATCGGCCGAGCCTGCCCACAGTCGTTGCCAGGCGGTGGGAGCGCTGAACAGCCAGGCCAGACCCAGCCTCGGAGCCAATGCGGCCAGCGCCATCGGCACGCTGACCGCGGCCACGGTCAGCACGGCCGCGAGCACGAGAGCCGAGTCGATACCGAGGCGAACCAGCACGATCCGCAAACCCGCGGCCACGATGATGTGGGCCAAGAAGATCTCCAGGGACCGCACACCGACTCGGGCAAAGGCGGGCCCGATGACGAGCAGGTCAGCGATCCAGCGGCTCGCCACCACCACCGCGATCACGCCGGCGACGGAGGCGACCACGCCGGCCGACACCGATGCCGCATCTACCGGCAGCAGTGCGAAGTGCTCGGGCGGAGCGATCGGGTCGGTCAAGGCAATCAACAGCGCGTAGACGACTGCTCCCACAACCCCCACAAGCAGCGCCCGTGGACTGCGCAGCCACCGGCGCAGCCGCTCATCTGCGATGAGCACTCCAGTGGTGAAGAACAACGCCATCGCAGGCCCATGTGTGCCGAACCAGGCATAGCTGTAGCCCCACCAGGTCAGGCTGACCACCAAGGTGAGAGCGATCGTGATGATGGCCCGCACCCGGCTCTGCCAAGGAGCGAGCACCACCACGGCCACACTGAACACCGCCAACGTGGGCAGGAACCACAGTTGACCCAGCGGTTGGAGCAGACCCAACGGAACTTCGGTCCACGAGATCGGGGTGTTCACCCACCGACTGGTCAGCACCTGGATGGTCCCCTGAATCAGGGTCCACACCACAAACAACCAACTCAGGACGGCCAGTCGTCGACGAAGGTAGGCCGATGCCCCTGCTCGGCGGACTCCGCGCGCGACAAAGGCACCCGACAGCAGGAAGAAGACGCCAAGGTGAACCAGATAGAAGGCGGTGTCGACCTCTTCATACCAAGGTTGCAGCGGGTCGATGACTGCGGCAGCCACCAGACCACGCAACACGTCGGACATCACAATCCCCGTGATGGCCAGTCCCTTGGCCACGTCGAGGGCTCGATCGCGCGGCGACGGAGGCAGATCCATCAGGTCAGTCCTCCCCCTCTGCAAACGGCGCTGCGCAGTTTAGCGGGGGGTCAGGGGCCCGCGATGGCGGTCAGTCCAGGCCAACCAGATGCTGGTGAGGGTCACCGCGATGCATCCACCGGCGGTGTTGGCAACCACGTCACCCAGACTGGCTTCGCGTCCCACCGCGGGGACCAACTGCACAAGTTCGATCAGGCACGAGAGCCCGAAGCAGGTCAACAGAGCCGGAAACGGTCGGAGCAGCAGTCGTAGCGCCAGCCCGAGCGGGATGAACATCAAGACGTTGAGTGTCCAGCCGACTTGTTCGGGGAGCACCCCACGCAGGCCTAGTCCGTAGGTGATCGCCACATAGATCCGCACAGTGAGCCGATTGAGAGCCCACCCGATCGGGGTGAACGTCAGTGCGGCCACCGCAACCAGACCGAGTCCGAGCAGCAGCCACCCAGTACGGCGCCGCTCAAGGTGTGGACTCGGTTCAGTCACTCGGTTTGGTCACCTCGGCGTAGACCGTCTCAGACCAGCGCGCCGGCAGGTCGGGCGCCGTTTCCAGCAGTTCGCTAGTTCCGGGGGCAGTAACCCGGGCGCCCGGAAAACCGGCTTCGTCGAGCACCAGGAGCAGCGTCTCTTCGTCGTACGCCGAGACGTGGGCGTGCTCCTGAAACACCTCACGCAAGGCGAGCATGGGGGTGGCCCGTCCCCAGCGGAACGTGCGTAGCCCTTCGGGGTCTTCGGCATACATCCGGGCATACATCCCTGCATCGGGAACCCCGACCCGGAGCACACCACCGGGCTTGAGCGCCCGGCGACAGTGCGCCAGCACCTGGAGCGCGTGGGAATAGGGCATGTGCTCGAAGACGTGCTCGGTGAAGATCGCATCGACGCTGTTGTCAGCGAACGGGAGTGGGCTCAGGAGGTTCCAGGCCAGGTCGACCTTGCCGCCGACCAAATCCGAATTCACCCATCCGGGCAAGTAGTTGAAGCCGCAGCCGAGATGGAGGCGTAGTGGGCCTGGACGTTGGGCCAAGGCCCGAGCTTGTCGGCGCGCTCGCGGGGCTTGGGCGTCCGTAGCCAAGATCTTGGCCCGCAGCCTGGCTGCGGGGGTGAGTACCCGGCGCAACTGGTCGGCAAAGGGGACTGTGGATTGGCCGTAGGCACGTTCGTACTTGCCGATGTACCACTGCAACGCTTCGTTGGGACCAGGGTTGTGGTCCATCTCCTCAGCGCTTGCCGAGGCATAGTCGCCCTCATGTTCGCTCACAGGGTGATCCTATTTGTCCTACCTGAGCTAGCCCGGCGGGCCTGGCTGGCGCCGTCTGGCGCGCAGCCAGCGAACCAGTCGCCGCGTTGGACGTTGCCATTCGCGCCTGAGCGAGCGGCGCAGGCGTTCGCTGCTGAGGCTGGCCTCGCGCAACTGGTCGAACGCGGCCTGGATCACGAGGGCGTCGATCCGTGCCTGCGCGTCCGGCTGCCGCACCAGATCAGCCCACTGCTCGAGTTCGGCCAAGCGCTCGGCCTGATCAGAGTCTTCCCGGCCCATCGAGGTGGGCAACTGCAGCGCGGTGACGCGGGACGAGGTGGCTCCGGAGAAGTCCGGGTGCCTCATCAAGCGGCGCCATTGATAGATGTCTGGCGGACAACCGTCGTGTGGTGGCCGCCAGGGATGGTTCACCGCGATGTAGAAGTTTCGAGCGTGCGCAGTGCCAGTCAGGCTCGTGCTGTTGAAGAACGGCCGCTCGGTGACGTGCCACTTCACCACCTCTGGATTGGATAGGTCGCTGTGCAGCAACCGCAGGATCCCGTCAGGGGTGATGTAACTGTTCTGGCACTGCACGAAATTGTGCCGATTGAGCAAGTCGAGCAGGTCCGACACATGTTCGGGCAGCAGCAAGTCGTCGTCGCAGAGATAGAAGATCGCATTGGAGCGCGCGACTTCGATGGCGGCGTGTCGGTGTCGCTCCCCGTGGTGGTCTCCCTTGGGGAGATCGAGAAATCGCACTCTGGGGTCGGCTTCGACAAGTCTTTGGGCGGCTGCGCGGACCTGATCGGTCACCCCGTCGCCGATCACGATCACTTCTAGGTCAGACACCGTTTGAGCCAGGACTGACGCCACCGTCAAGGGCAGGGTCTGCGAGTGGTTGTGGGTTGGGATCAGGACCGAGGCTCTGGGCGCGTTCATCGGCTACTGCTTTCCGGCGTACGGCGCATCGGCGAAGACGATCACCCGGCACCGCTGGTCGCGTAGGTAGTAGCGCACAAAGTCTCCCGCAGTTAGTTCCAGCCCTTGGCCAACCTGATCGAGGCGATGGGTCTGCGAGGTGCCGTCGGGGGCTCGTAGTTCCACATCGACTGAGCCTTGGAGCAGCAGCAGCCACTGTCGGCAAGGCACGTGGTGATCGCCGCGCCAAGCGCCACCGGGCGGTCCGGTCACCAAGAAGGCCCGCCGCGGCGCAAAGGGTGCCAGGTCGAGTTCGATGGCCTGAAGGTGGCCCCGCGAGTCAGAGAATTCGCCGAAGGCCGGGTGGCTGCTCATGATGGGTCCTCCTGCGACCAAGCCGCCAGGCTGGCCCCAACCCGCTCCACCTCGCCGTCGTTGAGTTCCGGGAAGCAGGGCAACGAGAGCACTTCTTGGCTCAAGGTGCGCGCCACAGGAGTCTCAGCCATGGCGCCGAGCCCGGGCATCTGGGAGAGCACCGTCGGATAGTGAATTGCGGTCTGAATGCCGGCATCGGCCAGATGGCCGGCCAGTGCGTCTCGCTGGGGCGTGCGGACGACCAGATGGTGGGCCACGGTGGTCAGTGGCTCACCGTGGGCGCTCAGGCCGGCGGACTGGGCCGCGGTCCGAAGGTGATCGGCAATCTGGCGGCGGCGTTGGTTGCGAGCGTCGAGGAACCGCAGGCGAGCACTCAGCACGGCGGCCTGGAGTTCATCGAGCCGGGAGTTCAGCCCACCTGCATAGGCAATCCGGTACGCCGGTTCCCAGCCATACTGACGCAGCACGCGGGCTCGTTCAGCCGCTTGGCTTGCCTGCCCGAACACGACCGCCCCGCCATCGCCGACCGCGCCCAGATTCTTCGTCGGATAGAAACTGAAGGTGCCCGCATCGCCGATCGTGCCCACGTGTTGTGCGCCGACGCGGAGCCCGTGAGCCTGGGCGCAGTCCTCGATCAGCACCAGGCCGCGTTCGCGTCGCCATGCGTCGAGGGCGAAGATGGGTGCCGCATCGCCGTGCGGATGGGTCACGACCATGGCCCGCACCTCATGGGTCGAGGATCGCCAGGCGGCCTCGGCGTTCTCGATGCCGGGCAGCAGCGAACGGTGCTCTACGTCCATCGCGATCGGGGTTAGGCCAGCCCGTAGGGCCGCCATGGCGGCGAAACCACCGTCGTTGGCAGGCACCAGCACCCCGGTCGCTGCAGGGAGGTCGAAACAGGTCAAGGCGAGGATCAGCGCGTCCGTTCCGCTGGCGACGCCGACACAGTCGGCTGCGCCTACGTAGTCGGCAAAGGCTGCCTCGAAGCCCGCCACCGCAGGCCCGAGAATCCATCGCTCAGAGTCGATCACGGCGGCCACCGCCTGCCTGACCGCCGCAGCTTCGTCGGGCCAGAGTCGGGTGGGAGCCGCGAGCGGTACGGGCGGCGGTGCACTCACGGGCCCGCCAAGTAGGCACGCATGGCCGCAGGCGTAAGCAGCGGGCGCTCGTGCATCTGCAGCAAGGTATGCACGCGCTCGACGAGTGCAGGATTGGTGGCGAGCCGGGTCCGGGCCCGGTCGAACCAGATCCCGTCTTCGAGGCCAACCCGGACTCCGCCGCCGCTAGCCACGGCGAACGTCTGGGCGGTGAACTGAAAATCGCCGATGCCCGTCGCCGACCACAACGTGGGCTCCGGGAGGCGATCGATGGCGACGCCGAACTCCGCCGGCGTGGCTTGCATCCCGGCGATGTTGCCGAAGAACAAGTTGGCCACCAATGGCGCCGTCAGTTGGCCCTTGGCGCGCATGACGTGGGCAACGTTGATCATCCCGAAGTCGAAGATCTCAAGTTCGGGCACGATGCCGCGCTCGGTCATGATCCGCGCCAGACCGACCACCACATCGGGGGCGTTGACCGATGCGCTCTGCAGGAAGTTCAGTGAAGACAACGTCAGGGAGGCCAGATCCGGCTTGAGGTCCCCGTCAAGGGCGAGGGCGTCGGCGCGACGCTCGAGTTCGGACCAATCCCGGCCGCTGGTAGTCACGTTGATCAGGACATCGGGTGCCTGCTCACGGACCGCACCAACCAGTCGGCGGAACACCTCGCGTTCCCACGTCGGCTTGCCGCTGTCGTCGCGGGCGTGCAAATGCACGCTCGTGATCCCGATCTCAGCACACGCCTTCACGTCGGCGGCGATCTCGGCTGGAGTCAGGGGCACGTGAGGCGTCATGGCCTTGGTGGGGACCATGCCGGTAGGCGCCAAGACGATCGGCGCGCCCAGAGCCAGGGGAGAGCTCAGGTTCGATGGCACAGAGGACACTGAGCCTCCTCGACGGTTGTCTGGTTGATCACGCGCGCCGGGTTGCCGACCACAGTGGCCCCGGCCGGAACAGCTCGGGTGACCACCGCACCAGCTCCGATCACGGCACCGTCACCGATCACCACTCCGGGCAGAACCACTGCGCCAGCCCCGATGAATGCTGCGCGTCCGATCCGAACCCCACCGGCCAAGACGACTCCAGGTCCGGTGGCGGCAGCGAAGCCGAGGATGCTGTCGTGACCAATGGAACTGCTTCGGTTGACGCTGGCAAAGCAGCCGATTTCGGCGTACGCCGACACCACAGCTCCCGCATTTACATAGCCGCCATGCGCCACAGTGGCACGGGGTGAGACGACGGCGGTGGGGTCGCACAGGCTGATCGCGTCGATCCATCCATCTCGCACAGCATTGACTGCCGCCTTTGCTCGGCCATGTGCCGACGACAGCCCCAGCGCGAAGGGCTGCGGCGACAAGCCGACCACCGAGCGCAGGTCTGGAAGTCGGTGGTCGGCGCCTCCCACGTTGTCGATCGAGCGCGTCGTGACCCCAAGCCGGCCAAGAGAGTCGGCCACGTCGAAGGCATAGGGCGACCCGACTGCATAGATGTCACAGACCGCCAGGGCGGCCGCGTCGCCGTCCGACGTCGGCAATGACATGACCATTCATCCCCCGATGATCAACTGAATTGGTGAGAACAATGCGCCACACCCTCCTGTGCTGGCTAGCCCAATCACAAGTCGCTTGTTGGCAGGACACCGGATTGCTGCAGATCAGTTCGTTGGACGCAGCCTTCGCTTGAGAGAGCTCGCGGCCTGCAGGGCCGTCCATTCCAGACGGCGACGACGGTGTGTTTGGTCAACCATGGCGCTCGCAAAGTTGGCTTGGTCTTGCCGTAGGCGGGCGCTGAATTCGGGTGCCGAAGCGGTGGTGCCCATCTGGGTCTGGATCCCGACCCCGCTGAAGCTGAAGTTGCGGTGTGGTTGTGACCAGAACAAGTAGTCGTCGCCGTACCAGATCTTCAGCGAGTCAGGAATCTGGGTGTAGGCATCTCGGCGGAGGCACATCAAGGTGCCATAACCGAACGGGCGGCGTAGCACTCGGCGAAATCGCGGGTGGCAGCGATCGGGTGCGGTCTGGAAACACGAGGTGTCTGGACCGACGATGCCCACCCGTCGTCGCAGGAGCAGTGCAATGCGGTCGAAGACGGCAGTGGGGAACACGATGTCGTCGTTGCACAGGGCAAGGTATGGCGCGGTCGCGTCGGCCACACCCAGATTCCACGCCGGGTTGACGAAGAGATTCTCCGTCTGGTCCAGAACCATGATCTTGTTGCCGGTCACCGCCAACGGACGCGCTGCGTTGTTGATCACGATCACCTCGGCCACTGCTGGCGAGCGCTCTAGTCGTTCCAGCAGCATCGGCAGAGTCGTGGCGCGCTGCAGAGTGGGAATGACGACGCTGAAGGTGCTCACGTCGGCACAGTAGCCACGCTTAGATCGCGGCCGCGGCAGCCAGCATCCGCTGAGCCGCTTCGCGCAGCACGAGCCAGTCGCTGCGCATGCTGACGAGGTGGTAGCCCTGCTCGACTCGCAGACGGGCTTCATCGGCTCCTGCGGTCTGTACCGCAGCGACCACTCCAGCGCGCTTGGCAGCCGCGGCCACGGTGGCGAGGGCTTCGTGGTGCACTCCCGAGCCGACTTCATAGTCCACGTCGACCCCCAGGCTGATCGCCAAGTCACTCGGGCCAACGAAGACACCGAGCAGACCCGGCACCGCACAGATCTCGTCGACGGACCGCAGTGCGGTCGCGGTCTCGACCATGGCCAGGATCCGCGGCTGCTCGCTGATCGGTGCCCGGCCACGGATCGGCCCGAAACTGCGGGTTCCCTCGGGGGCGTAGCGTGCTGCGGCTACCGCCTCCGCGGCCTGCTCCGCGCTGTCGATCATGGGTACGACGACCGCCCACGCCCCCAAGTCGAGGGCCCGCCCAATCAGGGCAGGGTCGTGAGCGGCCACGCGGACCACGGCCGCCGCGCCCCCGGCTTCAATGGCTTGCAGCAATCCGGCAAGGTCAGCCGGATCGGCCATGCCGTGCTGCAGATCGACCAGCACCCAGTCGTAGCCGACCTCGGCCAGCGTCTCGGCGACAAAGGGATCGCGGACTGCTGAGAAGATGCCCCACCTCGTCGTACCGTCTCCAAGCGTGGTGAGCCATTCCTCGCAGGGGGTCACAGTCGCTCCTGGTCCTTGATGATCTCTACGGCGAGTGCCGCCGCCCATTCGCCGGTCGGCTGCACTTCTGGTTGAGCCAGACAGTACGCCTGCGTCTCAGCGAGGATCTCGGCATCGGAGCGAGTCAGGTCCAACGGCTCGGCGCACGGTTGGTGGACATACCAAGGCGAGTCGACGAAGAACTCCAACCCGTTGCCTTCCGGGTCGCGGACATAGAGCGACCACGCGTTGCCGTGACTCATCGCGGTTTGCTGCGTGAGCCCTTCGGCGTCGAGGCGGGCGTTGAGCCGGCGTAGGGCGTCGAGGTCGCGCACTCGAAACGACACCTGGAAGACGTTGGAGCCGATGCTGCCGCCGTCGACGGGAGTGGTTTCAATGACCTGGTCGCGCCGTCCCGAGGCCAGCACGAACTGGTGATGCTCCAGGGGATCAGTGGTCAAGAAGGCCAGATCGGTGCCACCACCCGCGGAGATTCGGCCCTGGTCGGCGATGGTCAGGCCGATCACCCGGGTATAGAAGTCGAGCATCCGATCAAAGTCGAGGCAACTGATCCCGAAGTGGCTGATCCCGATCTTGCGGCCGGGCAGGATGCGGTCGAGCACTTCTCCGGTCATGACTCCTCCTGGTGAGGGGCCGGGGTGTCGGTCCAGTCCGTAGTTCCCCAAGTGATCGCGAGCAGTTGGGCATCGGTGGTGGCTGCGGCCCCGTGGTAGTGCAGTTCGCCTGCGGGGGTCTCCACCAGAGTCCCTGGCGGCAGCGTCACCTCGCCGTCGGCCGCCGTGCCCACCCGCCCGTTGCCGGACACGACCCAGAGCAACTGGCCGCCGGGGTGGCTGTGCCAGTGGGTGGCGGCGCCGTCGTGAAAGTGCACCAGAGCAACGTCGGGGGCGGTTTCGTGCGCAGCGGGACGCAGCATCGAGAGGTCGACCTGGCCGGTGAAGTTGCCGCCGTACGACGATGTGCTGGCGACGTCCCTGACCACCTTCATGATGCTCAGCCCACCCTGACCACGTTGCGCATCCGGCCGACCACCTCGACCTCGGTCTCGACCACGGTGCCATCGGTGAGCCACAACTCCGGGGTGCGGGATTCGCCGACGCCGCCGGTGGTCCCAGTCCAGATGTGGTCACCGGGATTGAGGGTGACAAAGCGCGACAGCCAAGCCAGCTGCCGGCCAACGGTGAAGATGAAGTCACTGGACCGCGCAGTCTGGGTGTGCAGTCCATCGACCCAGCCGTTGAGACCGATGTCATTGCGGTCGCGGAATTCGTCAGGGGTGACCAGGTAGGGGCCGGTGGGTCCGAAGGTGTCGTAGGACTTGGCCATCGAGAACTGCTTGATCGGGGGCCGGAACTGTTCGCCGCGATCGCTGATGTCGTTGCCTGCCATGATCCCGGCGATGGCGTCCCAAGCCTCGTCTTCGGCAACCTTCTTCACTTGCTTGCCGACTACCAAGACGATCTCGGCCTCGAAGTCGATCATCGGACGCCCCTCGGGAGCGATGATCGTGTCGAACGGGCCGCAGATGCTGGAGGGGAACTTCACCATCACGTGCGGCTCATCCGGCATCGTCTTGCCGGACTCGATCACGTGGGATGCGTAGTTGAGGGCGAGTGCAATCACCTTCGACGGCCGGGGCACGGGGGCGCCGAGGTGGCTCTCGTCGAGTTCTGGCAGGGCGCTCACCTCGGCGGCGTCTGCCAGTCGCTGCAGTTCGGGATGCACTGCGAGGTCAGCCAAGACCATCGGGTCGGAACTGAGCGCGCCCGCGCTGGCTCGTTCGATATCGAGGACCCGTCCGTCGATGATCACTGACGCCCGCCCAGCAACGTTGGCCAACCTCATCTGGAACCTCTCCTCACCCAAGCTAGCACCTTGGACACTTTAAGTTTCACTCTGAATCTTATAGGAAACAATGCACGAAGCAAAGGGTCCTAGGCCACGAAGTACAGCCTGCCGACGCGCCAGGTTTTTCGGCCGACGCGCCGGGTTGTTCGGCCGACGCGCCAGGTTGTTGCAGGAAGAAGTGGGCGCCTCGCGGGAAGAAGTGGGCGCCTCGCGGGAAGAAGTGGGCGCCTCGCGGGAAGAAGTGGGCGCCTCGCGGGAAGAACTGGGCGCGTCGGCGTTAGGAACGCAGGAAGGTGTGCACGATCCAGACCTCGGCGGCGTGTTTGCCGGTGGGTCGCCACAGGTGTGGGCGGTCTCCGGGGAAGGCGGCGTAGTCGCCGGTGCGGAGTACTCCGGTGTTGCCCACGGGCCCGACCTCGATCGGGCCTTTGCGAGCCAGCACATGCAGGCGGCTGTGCGGCCCGTTGGACGGCGAGATCAGGGAGATGCCGGCGTGGAACGAGACTCGGTGGATCTGAGTCTGCACGGGCCCTGTCCAGGAGTCGCAGAGGACTTGGCCGGTCGAGACCGAGTCGGAGACGTCAACGCCCTCGCCCAGCCTGAGAACGTTGAGGGCATCCTCGTCAGCCCTGACCAGCAGGGAGGTCGACGAAACCCCTAGTGCATCGGCGATGGCAGCCACGGTGTCCAAGGTGGCGTTGGTTCGCTCCTTCTCCACCTTCGACAAGGTCGCCTTGGCGACCCCTGATCGATCGGCTAACTGCCCTAGCGACATCCCGGCGGTTTCGCGCAACCGTTTGACGTTGTGGGCCAAGGCACTGCTGAGTTCCGCCATGAAGGGGAGGTTAACCCCCTCCCTGACTCTGCGATCACCCAACGAGGTTAGCCACCGTGTTGCTGCTCTTCGCGGGAAGTGCTCGCCGTGGCTCTTGTTTCGTAAAAAGTACATATGTACTCTTGAAGTGTCCAGCGTTTGAAATGGAGATCGCTATGGCGCAGTCATTGCCACCCTGTGAAGTCCTCGTGGTCGGGCTCGGTCCGACCGGTGCTGGCCTGGCTGCACTGCTGGCCCAGCGCGGAGTGCGGGTTGCGGTCGTCGAGCGCAGCACAGCGCCGGTGGGGGAGCCCCGCGCCGTACATCTGGACGCCGAGACGATGCGCTTGTTGCAGTTGGTCGGGCTATCGAGCGAAGAGCTGATTGCCAACACGATCAACAGCCACGGGATGGAGTACGTCGAGCCGTCCGGCGCCGTGATCTTCAATTTCGAACCCTTCGAGCGACCCGCCGTGCTCGGCTGGTCGCAGGACCGGATGTTTCACCAGCCCTGGCTCGATCGTCGGATGCGCGGCCAACTTGCCGAATCCGAACTCGTCGACCTACACCTGGGCCGCTCGGTGGTCTCAGTGCAGCAGACCGACGACCACCTGGTCGCCACTTTGGATGACGGCAGCACCATCGCTGCGGGCTGGGCGGTTGGCTGCGACGGGGCTGCCTCGACCATGCGCAAGTCGGTCGGCGTGCAGTTGGAGGACCTCGGCTATGACCGTCGCTGGGTGGTGATCGACCTGCTTGTGCACGACGGCGTCGAACTGCCGCACCTTGTTCAGCAACTGTGCGACCCCGACCGGATGGGCACCTTCGCGCCGGGCACTGAGCAGCGGTGCCGCATCGAATTCGCCCTCAAAGATGACGAGACCAACGAGCAGATGACCGACCCAGACGTGGTCTGGTCGATGCTGGACCGCTGGGTGTCACCAGAGGATGCCGAGATCGAGCGAGTCGCCGTGTATCGATTCCACGCTCTGCTACCTGATCGGTTTGGGGTCGGCCGCATGCTGCTCGCTGGCGATGCTGCCCACCAGATGCCGCCGTTTATGGGCCAGGGCTTGTGTGCTGGTCTGCGCGATGCGGCCAACCTGGCCTGGAAACTCGCCGCGGTAATCCGCGACGGCGCGGATGAGTCGCTGGTCGCCACCTATGAGCACGAGCGGCGAGCGCACGTCCGGGACGTGATCGACTTGTCGGTGCTGAGTGGGCGCACCATCGAGACCATCTCTGAAGCTTTGGCCGAAGGCCGAACTCCCGAACTCCCGCCCACGTCGGAGGAGACTGGCTGGTCGCGACTGCCGCGGCTGCGTGGTGGGCTCGTTGCCGACGATGCTGAGTGGCCGGTCGGCGACCAGGGCCCGCAGGGGACGGTGCGGGTGGGCGCTCGTGACGTGCTCCTCGACGAACTGGGTGGCTATCGCTTCGTGGTGATTGCTCGTGATCCCGTGACTGGACTCTCCGCCGATGACGCGGTTGGCACCCTCGCCCTTCACGAGTACGACGGCGGGCGGGCCCTCGCCGAACTCGTGCTTGGTGACCACCACGCCGTGATCTGGCGGCCCGATCGCTACGTGCACGCAGTCGCCGCTGGCGACGAAGCCGTACTCCGGTTGGTCGCCGAGATCCGGACCCTGCTCGGTCGCGGTGGTCGGTGATGACTGAGGTCGCCGTACCCGACCCGAGCGGCATTGAGGTGCTGCGGGTGATGTTCCCCGACCTCAATGGAGTGCTCCGGGGCAAGACGCTGCATGTGCCTGCTTCTCAGAGTCATTCAACGGCCGGTTCCGCGACGAGTTCCGCAGCTGCGAGCAGTTCGAAACCCTGCTCGAGGCCCAAGTACTGGCAGAGGACTGGCGCATCGAGTACAACACCTACAGTCCACACGGCTCGCTGAACGACCTCACCCCCGAGGCCTTCCGGCAGCAGTGGCTCAGCAACCAACCAGCACTCTCATAACGCCTGGACCAGAAACAGGGGCCCAGTCACGCGGGTCCGGACATGGCGCAGCTCGGGGCGGCCTGGCCAGGACGGCGAGGAGTGGGCAGAGCTGGCAGCCACAGTGAAGTGTTTCCCCAGGTCACGCCTTCGTCGAGCAGAGACCAAGGGCGGCCTGCGGGTTCTTGGGGATGGCTGGTCCGAGAGACGGGACAGGCTGCAAACTTCACCCTCGGCATTCTTGCTGAAGCGCCCCCGCCGTCCTGGTTCTCAGCGAGACCAGCGGGGTCGAGTGAGGCTGGCCAAGGTGGCGGTCGGCCTTTCGGTCGCCCTCTCCACCCTCTCCGACCTGCTCGACCTGGTGGACCGACTGATCGCCCTAGTCGTCTAGTGGTGGTTCTAGGCCCGCTCCCTCGTCGTCGACGAGGGAGCGGATCAGGGCCGCGAATTGTTGGTCGAGTTGGTCGGCTCGGTCGGTGGCTTCGTGTGCCCAGTACCGGGCTTCTAGGACCGGGAGCAGTGACTCGATCGCGGCCCGTAGGTAGAAGCCTCGGCTGCGGCCGGTGCGCTCGACGAGCGCGTCGAGCCGCTGCACGAGCGGCTTGTTCAGCCGCACTGACACGACGGGCTGGGAAGCCTTGGCGTTAGACATGTAAACAAAGTTTACGTGTCGCGTGCGATTCCGGGGGAATCGCACGCTGGTGGGTGGTGGGACTCGTCCAGGCTGCGCCTGGTCGAGTGTCCTGGGTTGCCGGGCGCGCACTTCGTGCGCTTGCCCTTGGCTGCCCCAGGACGGGGCGTTGGCGGTCACCTACACTGTGGAGACTTCTGCGCCGCCAAGCAGATCGAGTTGGCGCAGTATCGGGCCAACGTCTCCGACTGGGAGATCGAGCAGTATTTGGAGAAGGTCTAGTCAGGTGTAGCTGTCCCCCAGCGAGTGCCGCGCGGCCGCTAGCGCCAGCGAAGGTCAGCTCTTGTTGGCCTTGCGGGCGCGCGAGGCCGTCTTGGCGCGCTCGTGGGCGTCGAGCACCAATTTGCGGATCCGCACGGTGTCGGGGGTGACTTCGCAGCACTCGTCTTCGCGGCAGAACTCAAGCGACTGCTCCAGCGACAACTTGCGCGGCGGGATCAGCTTCTCGAAGTTGTCACTGGTCGAAGATCGGATGTTGGTCTGCTGCTTCTCCTTGGTGATGTTGACGTCCATGTCGTCGGCGCGGGAGTTCTCCCCGACGATCATGCCCTCATAGACCTCGGTGCCGGGCTCGACGAAGAGGACGCCGCGCTCCTGCAGGTTGGTCATGGCGTACGACGTGGCTGCACCCGAGCGGTCGGCCACCAGCGATCCCTGCGAACGCGAACGGATCTCGCCGTGCCACGGCTCGTAGCGCTCAAAGACGTGGTGAGCGATACCTGTGCCCCGGGTCTCGGTGAGGAACTCGGTTCGGAAGCCGATCAGGCCGCGAGATGGCACCAAAAAGTCCATCCGGACCCAGCCTGTGCCGTGGTTGGTCATCTGCTCCAGCCGACCCTTGCGGACGGCCAGCAGCTGGGTGATCGCGCCCAGGTATTCCTCGGGGGCATCGATGGTCAGCCGCTCGACCGGTTCGTGGACCTTGCCGTCGACCTCACGGGTGACCACCTGAGGTTTGCCCACGGTCAGCTCGTAGCCCTCGCGACGCATCTGCTCGACCAAGATGGCCAAGGCGAGTTCACCACGACCCTGGACCTCCCAGGCGTCCGGCCGCTCGGTCGGCAAAACCCGAAGGGAAACGTTGCCGATGAGTTCGCGGTCCAGGCGATCCTTGACCAACCGGGCGGTGACCTTGGTGTTCTTGGTCGGGCCGCGTCCCACCAGCGGCGAGGTGTTAGTCCCGATGGTCATCGAGATGGCCGGCTCGTCGACCTTGATCAGCGGCAGCGCGACCGGGTTCTCGGGGTCAGCCAAGGTCTCACCGATCATGATGTCGGGGATGCCGGCGATCGCGACGATGTCACCTGGCCCAGCCTGCTCGCCTGGCTTGCGTTCCAACGCCTCGGTGATCAGCAATTCGGTGATCTTGACGTTGCTGACCGAGCCGTCGGTCTTCATCCAGGCGACCTGCTGACCCTTGCGCAAGGTGCCTTGGTGCACCCGAACCAAGGCGAGTCGGCCCAAGAACGGTGAAGCGTCGAGGTTGGTGACGTGGGCCTGCAGCGGTGCGCCCTCGTCGTACGTCGGCGCCGGAATCGTCTCCACGATGGTCCGGAACAAGGGCTCCAAGTCAGGCGACTCCGGGAATCCACCGTTGTCGGGCATCTCGGTGCTGGCTCGCCCAGCCTTCGCCGAGGCGTAGACGACCGGGAAGTCCAAGGCGTCCTGGGAGTGGGAGTCGTCGAGCAGGTCCATGAAGAGTTCGTAGGTCTCGTCGACCACCTCGGCGATGCGGGCGTCAGTTCGGTCGACCTTGTTGACCACCAGCACCACCGGCATGTCGGCGTTCAGCGCCTTGCGTAGCACAAATCGGGTCTGCGGCAGCGGGCCCTCGCTGGCATCGACGAGCAAGACGATCCCGTCGACCATCGAGAGTCCGCGTTCGACCTCGCCGCCGAAGTCGGCGTGGCCCGGGGTGTCGATGATGTTGAGGATCACCTCACCGGTCTCTGAGGAGGCAGCTGAAGGTCCGCGGTAGTGCACCGAGGTGTTCTTGGCGAGGATCGTGATCCCCTTCTCGCGCTCAAGGTCACCCGAGTCCATCACCCGCTCGGCGACACCTTCGGCCTCGTGCTCGGTGAAGGCGCCTGCCTGGTGCAGCATTGCGTCGACCAGTGTGGTCTTGCCGTGGTCGACGTGGGCGACAATCGCGACATTGCGCAGGTCGCTTCTGCGGAGGGTGCTCATCTGTGCCTTTCCGGGCGCGCGGCAGCGCGTCGGTCTCAGTGGGGGAGCCGGTGACGGCTCGACGCCATAGTCTACGGGCTGGCGATCCAGGAGATTGCTACCAAGTCGGGTTGAGTGCTGTGTACGACGTGCTCAACGACCCCGAAGGCCAGCCACGCTCTCAAGCGCCGCATCGACCTCTGCCTGGACCTGGGGCCAGGCCTCGGTCAGAAACCAGTCGATGCCATCTTGATTGGGCTGGTAGCCCCCAGGCCGACGAACAGCAAGGTGCGGGTGCTCCCCGGGCCACCCGAGTGTCGAGAAATCAACGTCGATGGAGGGTTGGGGTAGGCGTTCGGGATCAGCGCAATGGGCGCGATCCGGGCGCGCTGAAGACCGTCTCTGCCGGAGACGATCGACAAGTCGGCGGCGGCTGCGTACATGCGGCCACCATCGACTGTGGCTGCCACCGAGTCGTTCCCGGGCCGATTCAGCATCTCGACCACGTCAACCGGGCCCAATCGTTGGAGAGAGTGAAGGATGGTGCGTATTCGCAACACCGACCCGTGTGGTCGATCCAGATCAAAATTGACGATAAAGCAGGTCTTCAACTCAGCACCCCCTTTGTCTTGATGCGGTGTCGCCTCGGCGGTTGGCTGCCCAAGCTATGTCCGACATTGCGCGGTGCCGCCGGGAAGGCGATACCGATTCTTGGCCAGTAGTGAGTAGGCGGCCCGTCCGAGTCGGTCAAGCGCCCGAGACCCGAGCACCCGACCCAACGAGCGGATCGGAAGGGATCCACTGGTGGCCAGGGCGGTCGCAATAGCGTGATGTCCGGTCTGGATCGAACCGTCGGCAGCCACCAAGTGCACCTCGGCGAGAGCAGCGGCCTCGGTGATGCCCAAAGCGCCCAGGTCCGCCGACTGCAAAGGTGTGACCCGCACGTCGGATCTCAGTGGCTCGAACCAGCCTGCCGATTTGGCGCAGAAGCCGCAGTCAGCGTCATAGAGCAGCACAGGGCGCATGTGAGGAGATTAGAGACAGGGCGGAATAGTCTGCAGGGCTGGAGGCGTTGGCGCCCCCAGAGCGCCATCGTGGTTGCTCGCCTGACCGGAGGTGCTGCGTGGTGGAGGACGAGGCCGATCCGCGCCGGGTGGCCATGATCAGCCTGCACACCTCGCCCATGGACCAACCGGGCACTGGCGACGCAGGCGGCATGAATGTCTACGTGATCGAGTTGGCGCGGCGGTTGGCCCAACGCGGCACCGAGGTGGAGATCTTCACCCGCGCTCGCTCTTCGCAAGTGCCTCCCGTTGTCCCGGCGTACGACGGGGTGTTGGTGCACCACGTCGTCGCGGGCCCGTTCGAAGGCCTGACCAAGTCAGAGTTGCCCGGCCAGCTATGCACGTTTGCCCGTGAGGTGCTGCGCACCGAGGCCGCCCAGGAGCCGGGTTACTTCGACCTGATCCACTCCCACTACTGGCTCAGTGGCCAGGTCGGCGCGCTGGCCCGCGACCGCTGGGGCGTGCCGTTGGTGCACTCGATGCACACCATGGCCAAGGTGAAGAACGCCGCTCTGGCAGAGGGGGACTCACCCGAGCCCATGGTGCGGGTGTTCGGGGAGGAGCAAGTAGTCGCCGAGGCGGACATGTTGATCGCCAACACTGCCGAAGAGGCCGACGAGTTGGTGTCGTTTTATGCCGCCGATCCGGCACGGATCGACGTCGTCCATCCAGGGGTAGATCTCGACGTCTTCTATCGCCGGGGCCGAGCCCGAGACCGTCTCGGCCTGACCGCGGACGCCAAGGTGCTGGTGTTCGCAGGTCGGATCCAGCCACTCAAAGCCCCTGACGTACTCGTGTCTGCGGCAGCCGTGCTGTTGCGCCGCGACCCGTCGCTGCGTGAGCGTCTCGTGGTGGCGATCGTGGGCGGCGCCTCGGGTTCGGGATTGGAACGACCCGATGCGTTGGCTCAGTTGGCTGCCGAACTCGGGATCGCCGAAGTAGTTCGGTTTGAGCCGCCAGCCTCGCGCGAGGGGTTGGCGGAGTGGTTCTCGGCCGCCGATGTCGTCTGCGTGCCGTCCTACAACGAATCCTTCGGGCTCGTGGCGATCGAAGCACAGGCGTGTGGCGCGCCGGTAGTGGCCGCCGCTGTCGGCGGATTGCGGACTGCGGTCGCCGAGGGGGAGTCGGGATTCTTGGTGCAGGGACACGACCCAGCCGACTATGCCGCGGTGTTCGACAAACTGCTCAGCGCCCCTGACCTGTGGGCCGATCTCTCCCGAGGCGCGATCAATCAGGCCCGACGATTCACGTGGGACCACACCACCGATGCGACGCTGGCCGCCTATCGTCGAGCCCGTCAGATCATGGCCCAGGGAGGTTTGCGTGGTTGAGCGTGAGGCGGCCGCTACCGCCGTACGTCGGGCCCTGGCCGACTCCGAACTCGAATGGGAGGCCGAAGGGGAGTGGATGTTTCACGTCGTACTCCCCGGAGAGCGGAAGCTGAAGACCCCGGCCCGGATCGACATCGGCGATCACTCCCTCGCCGTCCACGCGTTTGTCTGTCGCCGGCCAGATGAGAATCACGAAGTGGTCTATCGCTGGCTGCTGGAGCGCAATATGCGGTTGTTTGCTGTGGCATTCGGCCTCGATGCCGCTGGCGACATCTATCTCGATGCGCGACTGCCTCTGGCCGGAGTCACCCCAGCAGAGGTGGATCGACTGCTCGGCTCGGTGCTCACCTATGCCGATGAGTCGTTCAACACCATCCTCGAACTCGGCTTCGCCTCCTCGATCCGCAAGGAGTGGGAGTGGCGGATCTCGCGCGGCGAGCCGACCCACAACTTGAGCGCGTTTATCGGGCCACTCGGCTTGACCCGGCCTGCCGACGGGTGAGGGCGACACCGAGAAGGCACATGGCGCCACCGATCCAGGTGATCACGGGCGGCACCTCGCGCAGCAGCACCAACGAGATCAACGCAGCAATCGGTGGTACCAAATATGTGGTCACCCCCAGGCGACTAGCTGGCAGGTAGCGCAGCGCATAGCCGTAGGTGCTGAACGCGATCGCAGTGGGGAATACCCCGAGATAGACCAGCCAGCCCAGATCATGCAGGCTGGCGCGGCCCGCCTGAGTCACCAGCGCGCCCGCCCATGGAGCCGTGGCCAGCACCGCCGTTGTGCAGGCGATCCATGTCACCTGGATCGCCGGGAGGTGCCCAGCGAGCGGCTTCTGCACGACGAGGGCGATGGAGTAGGTCAGGGCCGCAATCAGACACAGCCCGATCCCGAGCAGGTCGCCACCAGCCTCGGGAGCACCGATCACCACGACACCAGCAAGCGCCACAACCATGCCGATCAAAAGCCAGACATGCACACGTTCACCCAGAAACAACACCGACAGCACCGCGATCAGGATCGGGGAGATCTGAATCAACATGGCGGCGGTGCCCGCATCAATCAGGCGTTCACCAGCGTTGAGGGCGACGTTGTAGACGGCGTACCAAAGCACGCCGATGGCGAGCATTCGCCACCATTGGCTGGGCGAGGGCCGCACCCATGTGCGCGTGACCAGCAACCACAGCCCGAGCGCCGCGGAGCCGACCAGCAGACGGCCCAGGGTGAGTGCCACTGGGTCGAAGACTCCGGCAAGAGCGCGGATTCCGACGAAGGCACTAGCCCACAGGATCAGGGTCACGGCGATCGCCAGCGTCGGCAGAGCGCCGCCAGATGGTTGCGGGCTGCGGGTCACGGGCTGACCCTAGGGCCAAACCAGGGTCGCCTGCCCGCGGCTCTCAGACCTCCAGTTTGTATCCCAAGCCGCGCACGGTGACGAGCAGCACTGGTTCGCTCGGATCGGGTTCGAGTTTGGCGCGCAGGCGCTTGACGTGTACGTCGAGGGTCTTGGTGTCGCCGACGTAGTCAGATCCCCAGACCCGGTCGATCAACTGGCCTCGCGTGAGCACCCGACCGGGATTTCGCAAGAAGAGTTCGAGGAGTTCGAACTCCTTCAAGGGCAGTCGCACCTCTTCGCCTTCGACAGTGACCACGTGGCGGTCCACATCCATCCGGACTCGGCCGACTTCAAGAGTGGCCGGGGCAAGTTCGGGCTCGGTCCCGCGCCGGAGTACTGCCCGGATTCGGGCCACCAGTTCACGCGGGGAGTAGGGCTTTGTGACGTAATCATCAGCGCCGAGCTCCAGCCCGACCACCTTGTCGACTTCGTCGTCCTTCGCGCTGACCATGATCACCGGAACGTTGGAGGTGAGCCGGATCTGGCGGCACACCTCGGTGCCTGGCAGGCCGGGCAACATCAGGTCCAGCAGCACGATGTCGGCGCCGTTGCGCTCGAACTCGGTGAGCGCCGCTGGCCCGGTCGCCGCGACGGCGACATCAAAGCCTTCCTTGCGCAGCAGGTACGACAGGGCGTCGGAGTAGGACTCCTCGTCTTCGACGACGAGCACTCTGGTCATGACGGACCTTCTTTCGGGGAAACCTGTGGGACAGGCACTGCTTTGGGCGAATCTTCTGGATCGGGGAGGGGGAGGGTCAGAGTGAAGCTGGAGCCTTGGCCTTCAGCCGACCAGACATGGACCTGTCCGCCATGGGTGGCCGCCACGTGCTTGACAATCGACAGGCCAAGCCCGGTGCCGCCAGTAGAGCGGTGTCGGGCTGGGTCCACGCGATAGAAGCGCTCGAAGATCCGGTCCAGTTCTTCCGGCGGGATGCCGATGCCCTGGTCGGTGATCGTGACCTCGACGTTGGTGGGGGTGTGACGAATGCCGATCACGACGTTGGAGCCAGCCGGTGAGTACTTCACCGCATTGGAGACCAGGTTGCCGATCGCGAGCGCCAGTTGTTCGCGTTCGCCGCGGACCTGCACACCCTTGTCACCGTCTCGGACCATGCTCACGTGGCGAGTGGTGGCGTCGGTGTGGTTCTCGTCGATCACTCGCTCGACTACGTCATCGAGATCGACTAGCGCCGATTGGTCCAGTGGGGTGTCGTGCTGGAGTCGGGAGAGTTCGATGATCTGCTGCACAAGGCGGCCCAACCGATCACTCTCTGTGCTCATCCGTCGGGCAAACCGTTGCACGGCCTCGGGGTCGTCGGCGGCGTCCACAACTGCCTCACTGAGCACTTTGATCGCCCCCACCGGGGTCTTGAGTTCGTGGGAGACGTTGGCCACGAAATCGCGCCTGATCTCCTCCACCTGCCGCTCGCGTGTGCGATCTTCGACAAGTACCAGCACCAGGTCGACGCCCAGTGGCGCGACTCGCGCGGTGACATGACGGTCGGGGGCACCGGTGCGTGGGATCACGAGTTCGGTCTCACGGATCTGGCCGTCTCGTCGTACTTGACGGACGAGGTCGGCCAGGTCGGCCACCGCGATCTGACCTCCGCGCACCAGATGCATGGAGTACGTCGGCGCCGTCGCCTTGAGCACCACGTCATGGGCATCCACAACCAACGCACTGCTGCGTAGGACGGAGAGGACCGCAGCGACTCCAGTCGGAAGCACCGGCTGGTCGTCGGCTGCGGACTGGTTTTGCTGCATCTGAGAGATATGCCAGGCGAGCACCGCGCCACCGCCGACGAGCGCGCCCACCAGGGCATACAGCAGCGGCTGCAGTCCGGGGTCCACGTGGTGGATCGTACGCGGCTGATTCGGTCGAACCGGCGGCTCAGACCGCGTTTAGGCGACTGTTCACCGCTCGTTCACGCGGCATCGCCATTCATTCATCCAACCTGCCTATGGTCGGCGCATGCGCGAAGCTTTTGATGAGTCCCTGCAGTCTGTCCGGCACGACCTGGTGCAGATGGCCGAGATGGTCCGCCAAGCCGTCGGAGATGCCACCATCGCCCTCTTGGAGGCGAACCTCAAACTGGCCGAGCGGGTGATTTCCGCCGATGCCGAACTTGACCTGCTGAGGGAACGAGTCGAAGAGCAGTCTTATGAGTTGATCAACCTGCAAAGCCCGGTAGCCACTGATCTGCGCACTCTGATCGCGGCGCTCAAGATGGCCGGCGAACTCGAGCGGATGGGTGATCTCGCCGTACACGTGGCCAAGGTGGCCCGGATGCGGATCCCCGAAACCGCCGTGCCCGATCAGTTGGAGCCCACCATTGGTCGGATGGCCTCGCTGGCTGAGGTGATGGTGGGCAAGGTCGCCCAGATCATCGCCGACAACGACGTAGCTTCGGCCCGCGAACTCGACGAGATCGACGAGACCATGGACAAGTTGCGGCGCAAGTCGTTCCGCGAACTGTTCAAGTCCGACTGGCAGCACGGCATCGAAGCGGCCGTCGACGTTGCGCTGCTAGGCCGCTACTACGAGCGGATCGCCGACCACGCCGTGTCCATCTCGCAGCGGATCATCTTCCTGGTCACCGGCGAACAGCACCCCACGGAGTAGTAGTAGTACCTCTGATCGCCGACGCGCCCAGTTCTTCGGCCCACGCGCCCGGTTGTTCGGCCCACGCGCCCGGTTGTTCGGCCCACGCGCCCGGTTCTTCGGCCCACGCGCCAGGTTCTTCGGCCCACGCGCCAGGTTCTTCGGCAACAACTGGGCGGCTCGGCGCAACTTTTGGGCGCGTCGCCATAACAAACGGGGCGGCTCGCAGAAACAAACGGGCGCGTCGCCGACTTAGTTAGCGACCTTGGTTGGCGACGGCTGCCGCAGCGGCGGCGGCGGCTTCGGGGTCGAGGTAACGGCCTCCGGGTGTGATCGGGGCGAAGTTCTCGTCGAGTTCATAGAGCAACGGCATACCGGTGGGGATGTTGAGCCCGGCGATGTCGGTGTCGCTGATCTTGTCGAGGTGCTTGACCACGGCCCGCAACGAGTTTCCGTGCGCCGCCACCAGCACCGTGTGACCGGCCTGGAGATCGGGAATGATCGCCGACTCCCAATAGGGCAGCATCCGGGCGATGACGTCCTTCAGGCACTCGCTGCGCGGGAGTTCTTCACCGAGGTCGGCATAGCGGGGATCGCCCACCTGGGAGTACTGATCGTCGTCTGGCAGTGGCGGGGGTGGTACGTCGAAGGACCGACGCCACAGCATGAACTGCTCCTCGCCGTACTCCTCCAGCGTCTGCTTCTTGTCCTTGCCCTGCAGGGCGCCATAGTGCCGCTCGTTGAGCCGCCAGGAGCGGCGCACCGGGATCCAGTGCCGGTCCGCCGCATCCAGAGACAGGTGCGCGGTCGTGATCGCGCGGCGCTGCACCGAGGTGTGTACGACGTCCGGCAGCACCCCGGCTTCGGCCAGAAGTTGACCCCCTCTGACCGCCTCGGCCCGGCCCTTCTCAGTCAGGTCAACATCGACCCAACCGGTGAACAGGTTCTTGGCGTTCCACTGGCTCTCGCCGTGTCGCAACAGCACCAGTGTGTGGGTCATGGACTTCTCTCTTCTCCTAGGCGGTGGGTGATGCAGAAGGCGCGAGTTCGGCGTAGGGGCCGGTGTTGGCCACGACCGGGACGTTGAGAGTCACCGGGTCTGCGTTCTTGAAGGTCAGTCGAACCAATACGAAGCGACCAGCTTCCAGCTTCTTGGCATCTCCGGTGATCGGGATCCCTTTGAGTGTCTCGGCCAGATTGACCAGACCTTGGGCGGCGATGTCGGGAGTCGCTCCGCCAGCAACGGTCATGCCGTCGGCCTCTACGGAGGTCAATTGGTCGGGGGTGGTGCTGCGGTTGACCAGGGTGGCGATGAAATTGCCCTGCCCCGGGCTGCCGGAGACGATCGTGGCGCCCAAGACATTGACGTCTGAGGCACGGTTGTTGACGCCGACGCCCGGGTTGTAGATCTCGTCGGTGGGCCACAAGCCAGCGCACCCGGCGACGCCTGGAGCAGCCACGACAAGGGCCACAGCGGCGGCGCGCCGACGCCACACGGATTTGGATTTAACAGGTCGCACGCGGGGCTCCTTTTTCGGATCAAGGCGGGGGCCAAATCGACGTAGTCCTAGCCTAGCCCCGGTGGCTTGGTCGCGGTTAGTACGTTTCTCGACTGCATACGATCTGTGTTCTGTCAACCCTGCATATGGCCTCTGACCTGCGCAAACGCGAGTAGAGGGCATCTGGTCGCGTGTTAGACTGGTCACCCTTGAAAGGGGTCAATTGCAGATGAGTTTCACTGTCGGCGAGACGGTCGTTTATCCAAATCACGGGGCTGCAGTCATCGAGGACATCGAGATGCGGACCATCAAGGGCAAAGATATGGAGTACCTCGTTCTCCGCGTCGTGGCCCAACAGGACCTCGTCGTCAGGGTCCCCTCGTGCAACCTTGACCTGGTCGGCGTGCGTGACGTCGTCGACAAGGCCGGGCTCGATCGCGTCTTCGACGTGCTCCGGACCCCGCACGCCGAAGAGCCGACCAACTGGTCGCGCCGCTTCAAGGCCAACATGGAGAAGTTGCACTCCGGTGACGTGATCAAGGTGGCCGAGGTCGTTCGTGACCTCTGGCGTCGTGAGCGCGACCGCGGACTGTCTGCTGGTGAGAAGCGCATGCTGGCCAAGGCCCGCAAGGTGCTCGTCTCCGAACTTGCGTTGGCTGAGCGCACCAACGAAGACAAGGCCGAGGCCATCCTCGATGAGGTGCTGGCCTCCTAGAACCTGGCGGTCTGGCTCGTGCGTGTCGTCTTGCCTTTAGTTGGGCGAGGGGCTCTACCTCACGTTGTACTTGAGGGTCGATCGCTGCTGCAGCATGCCCTGGCTTCGCTGCCGACCACCGGTTCTGGTGCAATCGTGGTGGCCGAGGGCGCGACCTCCGCGCTTGAGGACCTGCCTCACCACGTGCGCGTAGTCGGGATCGACGAACTGCGACAGGAATGCGAGGGGCAGGCCGTTGTGGTGCACGACCCGCTCTGCCCACTCACCTCCAGCGCGTTTATGGCCACCATGTTGGAGCGGTTCGTGCGCGATCAGGAGTACGCCGCTGCGGCACATCGTCCTGTCACCGACACGATCAAGCGGGTCCACGAAGGGTGCGTCACCGAGACCATCGATCGTGAAGGTCTCGGGATCGTCACGTCACCGGTGCTGCTCAGCGCCCAGGCAGTCGCCGACCTCGCCGACGACTTGGCGTGTGCCGACTTAGCTGATCTGGTCGAGCGGGTTCGCCGCCACGGTCCGGTCACGTTGGTCAAAGCCCCGTCTATGGGTCGCCGAGTTGACAACGAATCCGCCGTACGCCTGTTGGAGTGTGTGGCCGAGATGAGCCGCGAACTCCGCGCTTAGCACCTCGTACCGCAGGGACGTCATACGAAGCGGTCGCTCTCAATGCCACTTCGAATGACGTGCGCAATAGCGTCATACGACGTGGTCGTCGCAGCCACCACCTCGTATGACGCAACAACGGCGGGAGGGTTCAGCGCCCGATCACTGACCGGAATTCACGCAGAAACTTCACTGGCTGGCGCAGGATCGCTCGGGGCAGGCCCTTGGCAAATGCCGCGGGGTCACGCATCGCCCGATGCCACAGGCGCCCGGGTTTGCTGACCACGCGCTGCTCCAAGTCGTGGACGTAGGCCGGCACGAGGGCCCGGGGGGAGAGTTCCATGTGTTGCCCGCATCGGGTGCAGCGCACGGACTCCAACAGTCGACCGGCGTAGTGGAGTTCGTGTTCGGTCAACGACTCGCACGTCTCGCATTCCAATTCGGCGTGCGCGGTGTTCATGTGGCCTCCCCCCGTCGGAGCAGATCGCGTAGGTGCGGCCAGCGGTGTTGGCCGGTTTCGGCCCCGCCACTGAGGTCATAGTCCGCACGGGCCAAGAGTCGTTCGGCGAGGAAGAGGTCTTCGGGGAAGGTGATCTTGATGTTTCGGGCATCGCTAGCCACGGCGCGGATCGCCACCTCGGCGTACCGTTCGATGCAACTGGCCGTGTCGGTGCCGACGAACCCGTCTTGATCGGCGCGGCGGTAGGCATCTAAGAGTGGTGTGGCGACAAAGGCCTGCGGGGTTTGCACCGCAGCCACGTCGGCTGATGTGGGGTCAGCCGCGGGGTCCAGCGACACCAGTCCGCTCATTGGCATCGCAGGGATGGCCCCGCCGTGCTCCCAGGCCGCATCGATCACCGCGCGAAACAGTGCCGTGCTGGCCAAGGGACGGGCGGCGTCGTGGATCACGACCACGTCGATCTCTCCGGACTCGATGGCCGGCGCGAGTGCTTGCAGTGCTGACCACTCCGAACCGTGTCGGCTATCCCCACCGACGACGACGGTCACCTCCGGTGGATCCACTTCGCGGGTCAGGGTGGCGTTCACCGTCGCTCGATCCTGCTCGCGAATGACCAACACGGTGTGCACCACATTGGGCAAGTGGCGGGCCCAGCGGATCGCCCACGTGAACACCCGTCGCCCAGCCAAGGGGAGCAGTACCTTGTTGCTATCGTGCCCGACTCGGCGCCCCTCGCCAGCGGCAAGCATGACCAACGCCGCACGTGGCGCGGTCGACTTGGGAGGCACCCGGGGAGCCTACTGTGCGGACTGGCCATGTGCTGCCGCCGATCTAGTTGTGCAGTGAGTCGCGCAACTCCAACAGGGTCGGCACCCGTTCGCCTCGGACCAGCGCTTCTTGATAGCCGCGCATGCGCACGATCAGGGAGTTCTCGTCAAGGTCGACGTCGTCGTAGCTGAGCATGTGGTCGGCAGGCACATCGTGCTTGAGTCGAGCCCCGGCCAAGATGCCCAGCGGCACTCCGTTGCAGGCGGAGAAGTCGTCGACTGGGTCGGCCAACCCCCGGATGGTGTCGGTCCCGATTCCCGTGATCACCTCGCCCGCCTTCAGGGCGCGCTTGCTCTCGGCGCCAACCTCGGAGGTCCAGAACTCCGAGGTGAAACTCGGGGTGCGGTCAAGAGCCATTTCATAGACGGTTAACGGGGCCTCGATTGAGGCCAGGTGGTAGGGCCGGTAGAGAGAGAAGTACGGCCCCGGACCCATCTGCAGGTAGTCCATCTCGTGCTGGACGTAGTCATCATCAGTGCGTACGACGACAAACACGCCAGGCGAGACCGGACCGATGCAGTAGTCCACGACGCCAGGCCGATCCAAGACCCCGCCGTCTTCTTGGAGCGCAAAGGTCTCGTGCAGGGTCGGCACAGTTGAGGCAGGCCCATACATACCGCGCTTGCTCATCTCCAACCCCGTGGTGTTGGCCAGTGCGGCCATCTCGATCATGGCTTTGGAGCCGTCGACGAACTCGGTCAACATCTTCGGGTTCATCTTCTTGCGGGCGGCCTCGGCCGCCAGGTCATCGGGGGTGGCGTAGGGGTTGAGCGGGTTGTTCTTGCCCTTGCCCGCGCAAATGATCTCGAAGTTCAAGTCCCTGGCGAAGTCGACCAGGATCTTGGTTTCCACCGGTTCATCGCCACGACAGACCGAATAGAGCCCGTGGGACTGCTTGGCGAGTTCCTTCATATACAAGCCGACGGTGACGTCTTGTTCGACGTTCAAGGTGGCGAAGTCCATACCGGCGGCCAGGGTCTCGATCGCACAGATAGCGCCCACGTCGGGCACCCCCGTGGCTTCGACCACGATGTCCAACGGCATTGCGCCGATGTCGGAGACCCCACCCAAGGCGACCGACTCCCCACGGTCGATCGCCTTGGCGGCGGCATCGGTGTCCCGCGCCGACGAGGGAGTGATCCCAGCTTGGAGAAACGCATCGACTGCTCGCTGCCGGTCAACGTCGAAGACGGCAGACAAACAAATGCCGGGCATCTTCAGCAGTTGAGCGGCGAAGCCGCGGCCCATCTGCCCCGCACCCACCAGACCCACTCGAAGGGGTCGACCTACTTCGGCTTCTCGGGCCTGTAGTCGTGCTCGGTAACTCATCAGATCGCCTTTGGGCTAGTCAGTGGAGTGGCGCGTGATCCGGAAGGTCTGCCCGACTGCGAGGAGGGGGAGTTCACCGACGCGGACGCATGCGTCACCTGGGAGTTTGGGCTCAGTGCGGCCGTCGGCCTTGAAGTCGATGTGACCGAGATTGAGCAGGTTGTCGCGCACCACCGGCCCGACCGCGAGGATCTCCATGGAGACCTCGCCGAAATGGACCGTGTCGCCTCGCTGCGGACCGTCCTCTGCAATCGAGGCGGTGTGCAACACCGACATGTCGTGCAGTTCTTTGGGGGAGTCAGTCTGGAAGAAGATGAGCAGGCCATGGCCGAGGAAGGCCTCGACCATGCCGCCCACGTGTGTTACTTCCGACTCATAGATGACGCGCGAGTCGGAGTCCGTCATACCTCTTGAACGTCCTCGACCTTGACGCCGGAGACGAACAGTTCCTTGGTGATGAATTGCGCCAGCGGCCCAGCCGGGCTGGTGGCGTGTACGTCGACCGTCAGAACCTTCTTCATGGGGTAGACCCCGACTCGCGCGGTGCCGCCACAGTCGATGACTGCTACGGCGATCTTGTCGAAGGGAGCCGAACTCGAGAACCCGTCAAAGGCCTGCCCCCCGGTGAGGTCGGCGATCCGCTGCGCAACGGGGTGAATCCCGCCACCGGTGATCGAGGCGACCAGGGGGCGATCGTCGGTCGGGGTGATGGTCAGCGGACCACCCCAACCCCCGCGACCGGCGGTGACCTTGACTGACTTGTACTCGCTCATTGCTTCCTCCTGTTGGTTGGTTGGTGCGATCAGTTGGCGGTGCTGTAGAGCCCGAAGCTGGCCAGCCACGCGATCACGACCGAGATCGGACCGGTGATCAGACGCGAGATCAACACCGCGGGGACGCCGACTTCGACGGTCTCCGGCTCGGCTTCACCGAGGGCCAGACCCACCGGGATGAAGTCGCAGCCGACCTGGGGGTTGATCGCGAACAACGCCGGCAAGGCGTACTGCGGCGGGATGTCACCCTTGGCGAAGCGGGTGCCCAGCAGGGTGCCAACCACCTGAGCGATGACGGCACCAGGGCCGAGCACCGGCGAGAGCACCGGAATCGCGCAGAAGATGCTGATCGCCAAGAGACCGATCAGGTTGCTGGCCAATGGCGTGATCAGGTGGGCCAGCCAGTCACCGAGCCCGGTCTTCACGATGATGCCGATCAGCACCGAGATGAAGGCCATGAAGGGCAAGATGTTGCGGATGACGGTGTCGACTGCGTCTCGACCGGCTTGGTAGAGGGCGCCGACAACGCCACCAACCGATTTGCCGATCTTGACCAGGATGCTGTTGATGCCGCTCATGGCGCCTGCCTGTGACGTGGTGCTGCTCATGCCGAGACCTCTTCCTTGCTGGAACGCCGCGCGAGCATGCGGGCTGTGATGAATTCAGTGATCACGCCGCGCAGCAAGATGACGACCATGCCGACGAGCAGGTAGCGCACGGCGAGATCGCCAAGCCCGAGGTTCAGCTTCTGGATGCCGTAGGCAATACCCAGATAGACGAACAGTTCGCCTGGGTTTGCGTGCGGGAAGATGCCGGTGATCGGGTGCACGTAGCTCACCGCTGAGTCATAGAACGCCGGCTTGTAGCGCTCCGGCAGGAAGCGACCCATCGTGTAGGCCATCGGGTTGGTCAAGAAGAAGACCGACAGCACGGGCAGGACGAGGTAGCGGATCGGGTAGTAGATGATCCCGGGGCGGGCGGCAACTTCGCCGAGTTTGTCGATCTTCTCGGGCCCGATCAGACGGATCAGAGCGTTGACAGCGGTCAGCAAGACGATCAGCAACGGGATGATCCCGATCACCAATCCCTTGAAGACGTCGCCACCGGCCTGGAACAAGCCGATGAACCACTCGGCGGCCTTGGCCAGCGCGCCGAAGAATCCGGTCGGCTCGTTGACCTGGCCCCCAGCGGCAAGCACGATGCCCGCCACCAAAGGTGTGAATGGCATGATTTCTCCTTGTCGAGTCGGCCTTCTGCAAGGCCTAACGGTTGATGCGCTGGTGTGCATCGTTTAGTTGTTGCGCGGAACTCACCGCTCGATCGGTTGTGCGCCAGTTATGGGCTGCCACCCTGGCTGGTGCACAACCACTCATTGCGCGCCGCTCGGTGTTCGACTCCCTTCCTGCTTAAGCAAGGTGGCGGCCTGACGCGCGGCCCCGCGTTGCTGCTTGGTGAGGGAGGGAATGTCCCGGTCTCCCTTGAGGACGTTGACGCGCAGTCCGACAAGGGCCGGGAGGGGACGACCCCGAGCAAATGTCGTCCACCCGCTGAGGGTCAGGGCGTCGCGGACGATGCCCTGATCGTCCACCGCGATCGCGACGAAGGCGCGTCCGCCGCGGTAGCGGCGTCCATCGACTCCGACGCTGACCCGGCCGGACTTGCGCAGCGTGGCGACTTTGGCGTTGAACGCCATCGCCTGCTGATAGGTCAGGTAGAGCTGAACCAGCCAGCCCGCGACCACCGCCGCGAGCAAGAGGAATGGAGTGGTCATCGGGCATCACCTTCTGGGGTGTGACTCAACACGCTTCGGGCGAGGCTCTCGTCGCAGACGAGGGAGTCGATGAGGTGGCCGCGCATGGCGCCCAGGGTGGCCGCAGTTTTAGCGCGGCCGTTGGCCACGCCGACCACGTTGGGGATGGCCACAATCTCGGCCAGCGAGATCCCCAGCACGTGGTCAGTGGCTGCGCCCAGGACTGGTTGGCCGGCTGCGTCGTAGTACCGAGCAGCGATATCACCGACTGGCTCTGCCGCCCAGAACTCCTTGTCTTCTTCGGCCGACAAACCGAGTGAACTGAGCAGTGCTGCCGACGAGCCGTGACTGGGGGTGCCGATCCCGACGAAGGCGACATCGGCTGCGCGAGCCAAGTCGAGGGCCTCGGCAACCGACGGCTCTTGGAGCATGGCGTCGCGGGCAGCCACACTGGAGAAGGTGGCTGGGGTGTGCAAGAAGCGGTACTTCGAGCCCAGCCGTGCGGCCAAGTCGCGGACGAGTTCGTGGCCGCTGATCTCGTTGCTGATCGACGACATTCCACCGACCAGTTGGACCACTTCGACCTCGGGGTGGTGTCCGGGCTCGATCGCATAGACGACGTTCTGCAGAGAGTGGCCCCACGACATCGCTACCGCCCCGGAGTCGCCGAGCACGTGGCTGAGCAACTGCGCACCGAGCGTCCCGACCCGAGCCGCTACCTGCTTGGCGTTGCCCCCGTTGCTGGCCGCCACCAGGGCCTCCTTGAGGCCGAACCGCTTGCGCAGCGCAATCTCAAGTTCGCGGACTCGGCCCGACGGGTCGTGGAGGCGAATCTCGACGATCCCCTGGCGCTGGGCTTCGGTCAGCATGCGCGAGACGTTGGATCGGCTGGTGGATAACGAGGAGGCGATCTCGGCTTGGGATTTTCCGTCGAGGTAGTAAGCCCGCGCTGCGGCGAGCAAGACGCTTGGATCGCGTGGCGCTGGCATTGTCACCTCCGTGATGATCGTCTGCACGTTTGTTCACTCACCGTAAGGTGTGACCTGAGTCACGTCAAGCATTTCGCGAGTTGGATTCAGCGATGGTGCTGCCGTGGTCCAACACCTCAGCAAGGTCGGCCAGCAGTTGGGCTCCGTGCACCCCATCGGCGTTGCGGTGATCGACGGTCAGACCCGCGTTGACGGTCAGCGCCAGCCCCACTCCTCCTGGCACGGCGACCGGGCGCTTGGCGATTGAACCCAAAGACAGCACGCTGGCCTGGGGTGGGGTGAGGATCGCCTGGAACTGGTCGACGCCGAGACCGCCCATGTTGGACAACGAAGCATTGGCGATGCCCAGATAGTCCGGCCCGACCTTGCCGCGCTGGGCGGCCGCCACCACCTCACGCAACTCCGCATCGAAGTCGGCTGGGGACGACAGATCGGGCTCGACAAACACCGGCACCAGTAGTCCACGCTCCGTCGCGACAGCGAGGGCGATGGCGGGAGGTCCGCTGTCGACGGGACGGTCGCCTTCCCAGCGGCTGAGCAGTTCGGGGGTCTTGCGCAGCGCGGCGGCATAGGCCCGCAGGATCACCCCTGTCCAAGAGTGCCGATCGCGGCGACTGTTGGCCGTGTCGAGATGCAACTGCCGCCAGACCGTGAACTGCGGGATCAGCGCCGAGGGCTCCAACGTCCGGGCCACAATCGCCCGCACGGCGGCACGCCGGTCGTTGCTGAGCGGCTGCGTCTTCGGTTGCGTGGCTGCTGCAACCTGAGCAGGTTTGGTTGGCATTGCCGCCTCGACGTCGGCGATCAGCACCCGACCTTCTGGGCCGGACCCGCTCAGTTCGTCGACGCTGATGCCGTGAGACCCGGCCAGCGCTCGCGCACGGGGTACGACGGGCGTGATCGTGGAAGCTTCTGGAGACTCCTGCGACGCCGGAGGTTCCTCCGACGGTTGGTCCGGCTGTGGCCCGCTCGGTGCGTCGGAGCCTGCCGACTCGACTTGCGTTTGCTCAGTCGTGGGGGCGGGCTCCGGGGCGGGCTCGGCTAGGAGGTCACCGAAGCCGCCGCCGTCGTCCTCGCCCTCGACCCACGCGATGGGTTCGCCGACCGCCACAGTGCCCTCGGTGGCGACGATCTCGACGAGGATCCCCGAGACCGGGCTCTCCACCTCCATGTCGACCTTGTCGGTCATCACTTCGCAGACCACGTCACCGGCAGTGATCTGATCGCCGACCTCGACCTGCCACGGGCCCATCTCGCCCTCAGTCATGGTCATCGACATCTTGGGCATGCGGATCGCCAGGCGCGCCATCAGAACTGCTCCTTGAGCAACTGCTCGGCGGCTTCGACGATGTTGTCGACCTGCGGCACCGCAGCACGCTCCAGTTGGGGCGCATAGGGGATCGGGACGTCGAGACCGCTGAGCCGCTTGATTGGTGCCAGCAGTCGATAGAGAGCTGGCGACTCGGCAATACGCGCGGCGAGTTCGGCACTGAATCCGGCGTGACCCGGAGCCTCTTGAACCAGCAGTGCTCGCCCAGTGCGGGACACGTCGTCGAGGATCGGCGCCATGTCGAGCGGGGTCAGCGTGCGGGGGTCCAAGACCGAGACGTCGATGCCGCGCTCGGCCAAGGTCGCGGCGGCTTCGAGGGACCGGGAGACCATCACCCCAGTGGCGACGATGGTCAGGTCGGCTCCGCTACGACGTACGGCGGTCTGGCCGAGCGGCACTCGGAAGGGATCCTCAGCCACGGGGCCAGAGGTCCGGTAGAGCAGTTTGTGTTCGAGCACGATGACCGGGTTGGGGTCGTCAATGGCAGCCAACAGCAGGCCCTTGGCATCCTCCGCTGTGGCCGGCATGACGACCTTGAGGCCGGGCACGTGGGCGAACCACGCCTCCAGGCTCTGGGAGTGCTGAGCCGCTGCGCCGGTGCCTGAACCCAGCGGCGCCCGCAGCACCATCGGCACGTTGGCGGCCCCGCCCAACATGAAGTGGATCTTGGCGGCCTGGTTGACGATCTGGTCCATCGCCTGGTTGGTGAAGTCGGAGAACTGGATCTCCACGATTGGCCGCATCCCGGCCAGTGCCGCGCCGACAGCGGCGCCGACGATGCCGAGTTCGGAGATCGGGGTGTCTCGGATCCGTTCGGCACCGAAGCGGTGATAGAGGTCGCCGCTGACTCCGAAGGCGCCGCCGTAGACGCCGATGTCTTCGCCGAGCATGAAGACCCGGTCGTCGGCTTCCATCGCCTGGCCGATGGCTTCGCGGACCGCCTCTGCATAGGTGATCTCTCGCATGGGTGTCGTCTCCTTAGGACGCGAAGACTGCGTCGAGCAGGTCGCTGGGGTCGGCGTCAGGGGCGGAGTTGGCTTCGACGACGGCCTTGCGGACCGCGTCGAGGGCCTCTCGTCGTACGTCGTCAATATCGGCCTGACTGAGCAGGCCGCGCTCGATCACTTCGTGTTCGAAGCGACCAATCGGATCCTTCGACCGCCACTCGGCGATCTCCTCCTTGGTTCGATAAAGGTTCTTGTCGGACTTGCTGTGACCCTTCCAGCGATAGGTCACTGCTTCGACAAAGGTGGGCCCCTCGCCTGCGCGGGCGCGCTGCACGGCGGTGTTGACGGCGTCATAGACCGCGGTCACATCGTTGCCGTCGACGGTCACGCCGGGGAAGCCATAGGCGGCGGCGCGCTCGGCCAGGTGCTCGATCGCAAATGCCTTCTCGGTGGAGAACGACATCCCGTATTTGTTGTTCTCGCAGATGAAGATCACCGGCAGTTTCCAGATCGCGGCCAGGTTTGCGGCTTCGTGGAAGGCGCCTTCGTTGGTGGCGCCATCGCCGAAGAAGCAGGCCACGACGCGGTCTTCGCCGCGAAGTTGGAAGGCCAGTGCTGCTCCCGTCGCGATCGGGATCCCACCCGCGACGATGCCATTGGCGCCCAGGTTGCCGGTCTCCACGTCGGCGATGTGCATGGATCCACCACGACCGCGGCAGTAGCCGGTCTCTTTGGCGAGCAGTTCGGCCATCATCCGCACCAGATCGGCACCCTTGCCGATGCAGTGGCCGTGGCCGCGGTGTGTCGAGGTGATCGCATCGTCGGGTCGCAGCGCCATGCAGGCACCGGTCGCGCTGGCTTCCTGTCCGATGGACAGATGCATGGTGCCGTGCATGAGTCCACGGGCGAAGAGATCGTCGACCGCTTCTTCGAACCGTCGGGTGGTCCACATCGTGCGGAGCGCGTGTCGCGCGGAGTCGGGAGAAGCGAGCGGGGAGTCGGTCATGGTCCGGATACCTATCTGCACATATGTGCATAGAGTCTGCACGGATGTTCCGATAGTAGGTGACATGGGTCACCAGCGCAACGTTTGAGGCGTCAAATGGGCAGGCGCGCAGCACACCCAGGTGGTGACCAAGTGAGGGTCCAGAAATAGATGCCGCTCTGGGCGGCGTCCGAAGAGCCGCTAGTTGGCGAAGACCAGGGCGGTCGCGATGGCCGCAAGGCCCTCGCCTCGGCCGGTCAGACCAAGGCCATCAGTGGTGGTGGCCGACAGAGAGATCGGAGCGCCCACGGCCTCTGACAGCACCCTGACCGCCTCGTCGCGACGAGCCCCGAGCCGGGGACGGTTGCCGATCACCTGGATAGCCACATTGCCGACGGTGAAGCCGGCCTCGCCCACCCGGCGTACGCATTCGCGGAGAAGTACGACGCCAGCCGCGCCGGCCCACTCGGGCTCCGCAGTGCCGAAGTTGCTGCCCAAGTCGCCCAAACCTGACGCCGAGAAGAGAGCGTCGCAGGCAGCGTGGCAGGCCACGTCTGCGTCGGAGTGACCTTCGAGTCCGGCTGGTTCATCGGGCCAGTGCAACCCAGCCAGGTGCATGGGGACCCCTTCGGCGAACCGGTGTACGTCGGTGCCAATCCCCACACGTGCCTTGATCACGCCTCGATCATGCCGCACTGACCGCGCCGATCTCATGGTGGCTGAGCGTGTTGTTCAGGGTATTGGGTGTCACGATGGGGGGATGCAGCCAACCTCCCGCAGCCGGTCAGGCCTGGTTGGTGCGCTCCTGGTGGTGTTGGGTGCCGCCGCGGCTGAGGGGGTGGCGGCTGCGCTGGGCCTCGAGCCAGGGCCGACCCGACTGGTGGCCGGATGGGTGCGCGACGCCACTCCTGGGGATCTGGCCGTGCGTCTGGTGCACCTGGTCGGAGACTGGGACAAGCCTTTGCTGGTGATCGGCACCGGGCTTGGGTTGGCCGCGGTAGGCGGAGTCGCGGGCTGGTATTCGGTAACCAAACCCTGGATCTGGGACTTTGCCTGCGCTGCTTTGATCCTGATCGGTCTCGCCGCGGTGCTGGCGCACGAGTCCCGGGTGCGCGGTGTGGCGGCGATTGTCGTTGCTGCGGTGGTCTGGTGGGCTGGCCCGCGATTCGTGCACCGGCCCACGGCCGAACCGCTCGGTCGGCGAGGTTTCCTGCTCCGAGTAGGTGCCGTCGGTGTCGGCATCGGAGGGCTGGCCTTGGGGGGCTGGTCTTGGGGCCAAGGCCGGCGTCGGGTTGAGGCTGCGCGTGCGTTGATCCGGCTTCCGGTGGAGCCCGGTGACCTGCCCGAATCGGCGGATCTGGGTCTGCGTGGGGTAGCCCGTTGGCGAACGCCCAACGAGACGTTCTTCCGCATCGACACGGCATTGTCAGTGCCGACGGTCTCGCCAGAGGAGTGGCGACTTCGGATTTATGGCATGGTCGACCGCGAACTCGAGTTCAGCTATGAGGATCTGGTTAGTCGTGGTCTGCAGGGCGCGTGGATCACGTTGTGCTGTGTCTCCAACCCGACCGGCGGAGATCTGGTCGGAAATGCCTGGTGGGGTGGGGTCCCGATCCGCGAGTTGTTGGCAGAGGCCGGGCTGCAGTCGGGTGCCGATGCGGTGAAGCAGACCTCCGCCGATGGATGGACCTGTGGCACCCCCTTGGCCGCGCTCACCGACAAGCGCAACGCGATGGTGGCATTGGCGATGAATGGTGCGCCCCTGCCTGTCGAACATGGATTCCCAGCGCGGATCGTGGTGCCCGGCCTCTATGGCTATGTGTCGGCCACCAAGTGGGTGACCGATCTAGAAGTCACTCGGTTCGCCGACTTCGATGCCTATTGGACGACGCGGGGATGGGCAGAGCAGGCCCCGGTCAAGACGGCGTCGCGGATCGATGTGCCCAGGCAGGGGGCGACCGTGGGTGTGGGGGTGGCTCGCTTTGGTGGCGTCGCCTGGGCCCAACATCGCGGGATCAGCCGGGTCGAGGTGCAGTTGGACGGCGGTCCTTGGCAGGAGGCGGTGCTGGGTGGCGTGGCTGGGGTGGATACCTGGGTGCAATGGTCACTGACCGCCAACCTTGACGCAGGGGACCACGTGCTGGTGGTTCGAGCCACCGATAAGTTGGGCCGCACCCAGACCGGCGTACGACGAGATGTGGTGCCTGACGGCGCCACCGGATGGCACACCGTGGAGTTCACTGCCTCATGACCAGGAACCAAGACTTCGTCGACAAAGACGGCGCGTGCCTGATCGTGGGCGCCACCGGTGGCCTCGGGGCTGAGATTGCCCTCCTTATGGCCGAGCGAGGCAGTGATCTTGCCTTGACCTGGAACACCGCTGAGGCTCGTGCCGAGGAGATAGCCGAGCAGGCGCGAGCCCTCGGGGTCAAAGCCAAGTGCTGGCACCTCGATGTGGAGGATGCAGTCGGCGCGGAGTCTGTGGTCGAGGAGGTTGCGACCCACTTCTTCGGCATCCACACCTTGATCCACGCGGCCGGGCCGCACGTGCCGATGCGCTATCTCTCCCAGGTCTCGCCGTGGCATCTCCAAGAACAGTTGGTCACCGATGCGGTCGGCTGCGCTGCCGTGGTGCTCCCTGCGTTGACGCACCTCAGAGGTGCAGGGGGTTCGTGGGTGGCGGTGACCACGGCGGCGACCTCGCGCTATCCCACGCGGGATGGTCTTTCGGCCATCCCCAAGGGAGCCGTCGAGCAGTTGGTCAAAGCGGTGGCCGTAGAGGAGGGGCGCTATGGCGTCCGGGCCAACTGTGTAGGGCCGGGCATGCTCACCGACGGCATGGCCGAGCGGTTGATCTCCACTGGTGAACTCGACGAGCGTGCCCTTGATGTGGCCCGGGCCAACATCCCACTGCGCCGGTTCGGGCGAGCCCGTGATGTTGCCGAGGCGGTCTGCTTCCTGGCCTCAGACCGCGCTGGATTCATCTCGGGCCAGAAGTTGGACGTCGACGGCGGCTATGGAGTCTGATCGGTCTCGATCGGGGCCAGGCTTGGACGCTTCGGACTGATCCCGTCACCCGATGAGCGCCCGGTGAGTCGACGCTGCACCCAGGGGCCGGCGTGCTCGCGCGCCCACTGAATGTTCTCCCGACGCACCTCAGCGCTGGTTCGCTGCGGCGGAGGCGGGATGTCGGGGGCGGCCAGTGTGTGGTCGATACCGAGTCGATCGAGCACGGCCAAGGCGATGTGCTGGTGGCCGGTGGCATTGAGGTGCATCCGATCGCGATCCCAGATGGCGTAGGCGGGAATGTCGCGCATTCGCCACATGTCCACGATCCAGGCGCCGGTCTGGTCGGCAATCTCACGCACGCCTTCGTTATAGACCGCCATTCGGCCGCGCATCGGGCGGAAGATCGCCGAGACACCAGGGTCGTAGGCGGTGAACAGGACCACCCGAGCTCCGGTCTGGCGGAGCCGCTCGACCGCGTCGGAGTAGTCCACCAAGAGGGCATCGATGTCGACCTTGGGTCGCAAGATGTCGTTGGCCCCGGCATAGCAGGTGACCAGATCGGGCTGTAGTTCCAAAGCCGGAGCGACCTGCTCGTCGATGATCGCCCTCAACTTGCGACCGCGGATGGCGAGATTGGCGTAGCGGAAGTCTTCGCTCGTTGTGGCCAGCACTTCGGCTACGCGGTCCGCCCAGCCACGAAGGCCGTTGGGACGGCTCGGATCAGGATCGCCGACTCCCTCGGTGAAGGAGTCGCCCAAGGCAACGAATCGGTGGAAGGCCATAGCCCCTCAGCGTAGGCCGACTAGCGGTGGCGTCCTTCCGTGGGCCCGTTGGGCAGTGGGTGAGCCGCGTCGGTGAGTAGATAGACCGTGCCGTGTGATCGGCCCAGCCAGGCTCGCTCGAACTCGCTTCGACGGTAGATCCGGCGTACGCCGGTATCGGTCGGCGCGGCTGGATCATTGACGATCACGCGGCCGTTGCTCGTCGTGCCGATGATCACCACGAGGTGTCCCCGAGAGGACCGGATCGGACTTCCGGTGAGTTGCCCGGCACCGAAACTGATGCTCGCGGTGACCGGGATTCCAGCCGCGATGTAGCGCTCCACCTCGGTCAGATCACGCAGTCGGGAGACATAGGCGGTGGGCAGAGTTTGGGCCGCAAACGCGGTGTTGAACGACCAGTTGCCGGTGCCTTTGTAGGCGTAGTCGTAGGTCATCCGTGCGGTGTGGTCCACCCACGGGGCGAGGTCGGGTTGCTTCACCCAGGACCAAGATCGTGGATTGGGTAGCGCGCCAAAGTAGGCCATCGCCATCGCCAACGCGGTCGGGGAGCACCAAGCCTCGCCGCCACCGCCGTATTCCGGATAGTGGCCTTTGTGGCGCATCTGGGACCACGCTGGCACACCAAGTTGCTTGCCTGCCAAAGCCGACGGCGTGGAGGTGGTTGGCACCGCCCCCGGCGCCGATGCGGCGACCCCGATCGATTGAACTGACGGGGACGCTGCGGTGGGTCGCTTGAACAGGTCGATTCGGACCTGCCAGGCGGTCACTGCCACCCCGTTATCGGTGGCCAGGGTGTCGGTGTTGACGTAGGCGAAGTCGTCGTACTGCGTGGGCCAGGAGCGTCGCTTGATCGTCTTGTCACCGCTGGCCCACGAGGCAAGGGTGTCGAAACTCGATGTGGTGCCGTTGGCCTTGCGCACGCTGAGGGAGATCTTCAGCCAGGTCCCTGCCGGGGTGGTGGCCGACCAACTGGGGATTGCCTCGGAGAAGGCTTGGCCCGGGGTGATCCAGCCCGAGGTCCAAGTGCCGGTTTTGTAGGTGACGCCGTCGACGGTGGTGGTGCTCGGGTTGCTCAGCACCAGCCGGCCCGAGGAAACCGCGGTGCCGAGGTGGGTCCCGGCGTTCCAAGCGGCCTTGCCAGTGAGCGCCGTATAGGTGGTTGAGCTGCCACCTGCGGCGTTGGCTGGAGGTACGACGAGCACCCCGGCACCCGCAGTGATGAGCGCTAGCGCAGCCGTGCAGAGAGACTTCCCGACCCGTGACATGAGGTCAGTATGAAGTCACATGAGTCACATTGTTAACAGAAGTAACAGAATTGGAATGCCGAGAGGCGCGACCAGACGAGACGGGGGCTGGCGCCATCACCGCGTTCCTGGGTTTCGTCACGGCGGCGTTGCCGCCGGCTCAACCAACGGAGCTGAGCGCGAGCCGCCTGCTCAACCAACGGAGTTGAGCGTGGCCGCCTGCTCAACCGGCGGGGCTAGAGCAGGGTGGTCGAGCCCGTAGAATCCACAGGTGTCTGCGCTCAGGTTCTACGATTCGATGTCCCGTCAGGTGAGGGAGTTTCAGCCCCTCGTGCCCGGTCGAGCCAGCATCTACCTGTGTGGTTTGACCGTGCAGAGCGAGCCGCACGTGGGTCATGTCCGGTCAGCAGTCAACTTCGATGTGCTCCGGCGATGGCTGCTCGCGAGCGGCTACCAAGTCGACTTCATCCGCAACATCACCGACATCGACGACAAGATCCTGAGCAAGTCGGCCGCCCAAGGTCGGCCTTGGTACAACCTGGCCTACGAGATGTCCCTGGCCCTGACCCATGCCTACCAAGCGCTCAACGTGCTGCCGCCGACCTACGAGCCATTGGCCACAGGTCACGTGCCGGAGATGATCGAGTTGATCGACCTGCTGATCCAACGTGGTCATGCCTACCCGGCCCCCGACGGATCGGGTGATGTCTACTTCGACGTCCGCTCCTGGCCGTCGTACGGCGAACTCAGCGGTCAACGTGTCGATGAGATGGAAGCCGCTGCCGATGCCGATCCGCGTGGCAAACACGACCCGCGCGACTTCGCGCTGTGGAAGGGCGCCAAGGCGGATGAACCAACCACCGCCAGTTGGCCCTCGCCCTGGGGGCGTGGTCGCCCTGGTTGGCACATTGAGTGCTCGGCGATGGCAGGCAAATACCTCGGCTCGAGTTTCGACATCCATGGCGGCGGAATGGACCTGCGGTTCCCGCACCACGAGAACGAGCAGGCCCAGTCGCGGGCCGCAGGCATGGGGTTTGCCCAGACCTGGATGCACCACGCGTGGATCACCACCTCGGGCGAGAAGATGAGCAAGTCGCTGGGCAACTCGCTGCTGATTCCGGAGGTGCTCAAGCGCGTCCGCCCGATCGAGTTGCGGTTCTATCTGGTGCAACCGCACTACCGGTCGATGGTGGAGTTCAGCTTTGAGGCCCTCGATGAGGCCGCGGCAGCGTTTCGTCGGATCGAGGGATTCCTGGAGCGGGTCCCAGCCGAGATCGGCCAACTGCCCCAAGCCTTCGTCTCGGCCATGAACGACGACTTGGGCACCCCTGCGGCGATGGCGGTGGTTCACGAGACCGTGACCGCTGGCAACCGTGCCCTGGCTGCAGGCGATGACGCCACCGGCCACGCGGCTCAGGTGCGAGCCATGCTCGACACCCTCGGCCTCGACCCGGGCGACCCGGCCTGGGGCGGCGCCGGATCGGCCCAGGTGGACAAATTGACCGGTGCCGTTGATGGCCTGGTCGGCGTACTTCTGGAGCAGCGGGCTGCAGCCCGCGCTGCCAAAGACTGGGCGGCCGCGGACGCCGTTCGTGACACGTTGAAGTCGGCAGGCATCGACGTGGAAGACACCCCCCAGGGACCGAAGTGGAGCGTGCACTGATGGCTGGCAACTCGGCTCGACGCGGGGCGATCAAAAAGACTGGCAAGGGCAACCCAACAGCCGGTTCCGGCGGTCGAGTACGACGAGGGCTGGAAGGCAAAGGACCAACCCCCAAGGCAAAAGACCGCGAGGGTCACAAGGCCTACAAACTGCGCAAGAAGGAAGAGCGGTCCGCGTCTTCGCGGCCCAAGAAGCGCAATGTGGGCAGCGCCGAATGGGTGGCCGGGCGCAACTCGGTGGTGGAGGTGCTCCGCGCCAAGATGCCGGTGACCGCGGTCTATCTGGCTGAGGGTGCCGAGCGTGACGGCCGCTTGCGTGAAGTTTTCCAACTCACCTCCGACCAGGGTGTGGCGATGTTGGAGGTGCCACGTGTCGAACTCGACAAGTTGACCGGCGGCGCGGTCCATCAAGGACTCGCAGCGCGGGTGCCGGCGTTCGAATATGCCCACCCCGACGACCTGTTGGAGGCGGCGACTCTTTCGGGGGCACCGCCGCTGATCGTGGCCCTGGACTCGGTCACCGATCCGCGCAACTTGGGGGCGGTAGTGCGTTCTGCCTCCGGGTTCGGCGCCCATGGCGTGGTCATCCCCGAGCGGCGGGCGGCTGGCATGACGGCGGCTGCCTGGAAGACCTCTGCGGGAGCAGCCTCGAGGGTCCCGGTGGCCCAAGCGGTCAACCTGGTGCGGCAACTCAAGGCATTCCAGGCCGCCGGGTGCATGGTGGTCGGCCTGGCCGCCGAAGGCGACGTCTCGCTGCCGGACTTCGACCTGGGCTCAGGCCCGCTGGTGCTCGTGGTGGGCTCCGAAGGCAAGGGCCTGTCGCGCTTGGTCTCTGAGACCTGTGATCAGTTGTTGAGCATCCCGATGGCCTCGGGGCTGGAGTCGCTGAACGCGTCGGTGGCCGCCTCGATCGCGCTCTATGAAATCGATCGGGCCCGGCGCGCGGGGTAGCGTCCGCTTCATGGGAGTACGGCGACTCGCAGCCAACGACGACCAAGCCGCCCTTTTCGACTTGGCTCGGGAGATCGCTGATGCCGAACTCCGCCCACGCGTGGCCGCGGCCGAGGCGGCCCATGCGTTTCCTGCCGAGGCCTACCGACTGCTGGGTGCCGCCGGATTGCTCAGCCTGCCCTTTGCCGAAGAGCATGGTGGCGCCGCCCAGCCCTATGAGGCCTATCTGCAGGTGATCGAGGAGATCGCCACGGCTTGGCCCAGTGTCGGGGTGGGGGCGAGCGTGCATGCGCTGACCTGCGTTGTGCTCGCCGACCACGCAACCCCGGAGCAGCAGGAGCAATGGCTGCCGCAGATGCTGAGCGGGGATTGGCTGGGCGCCTACTGCTTGTCCGAACCTCAGGCCGGCTCCGACGTTGCCGCGATCCGAACTCGCGCCGAAGCCGACGCCGATCACTATGTCGTCAACGGCGTGAAGCAGTGGATCAGCAACGGGTCGCATGCCGACTACTACGTGCTGTTCGCGCGCACCTCGAGTGAGCGCAACGGACTGAGTGCTTTTGTGGTCCCTGCCCACACCGACGGCATGTCGTTTGGGGCTCCTGAGCGCAAGATGGGTCTACATTCCGATGTCACGACGCAGGTGATCTTCGAGGATTGCCGACTCCCGATCGCCCAACGGATCGGCGCCGAAGGCGACGGCATGCGGATCGCGCTGAGTGCCCTCGATCGGGGTCGGTTGGGAATTGCTGCGGTAGCCACCGGGATCGCCCAGGCTGCCCTCGATAGTGCGGTGGCCTGGGCAGGTGAGCGCGAACAGTTCGGCCGCAAGATCGGGCAGTTCCAGGGGTTGGGATTCCTGCTCGCTGACATGGCTGCGGCGACCGAAGCCGCGCGGGCGACGTACCTCCATGCCGCCCGGCTCAAAGACGCCGGGCTGCCGTTCTCCCGACAAGCCAGCATCGCCAAACTGGTGGCCACCGATGCGGCCATGAAGGTCACGACGGACGCCGTGCAGGTGTTGGGTGGCTACGGCTACACCAGCGAATACGACGTGGAGCGGTTGTTCCGTGACGCCAAGGTCACCCAGATCTTCGAAGGCACCAACCAGATCCAGCGCCTGGTGATCGCCAAGGACCTGCTCTCCTGACTCAGTCGTCGGTGATGCTGGCGATCGCCTCGTCGGGCCGCGCAGCCAACTGAGTGTCGATGTAGTCCCTTGCCGTGGCGAAGATGTCGACTTCGTGGCCAGCCCGCTCGGAGAGATACCACCGATGCACCAGGATCTCGTGGAAGAGTTCGGGGCCTTCGAGTTTGCCGCGATGGGCAGGCGGGACCAGTCGCATGATCGGCTCATAGACCTCGCGCAGCCACCTGTTGGCCACCACCATCGGATCCTCGGCGCTCATGCCCGTGGCCGCGGTGAACGCGGCCAGGTCGTTGAGCAGCACCCGGGCCTGATTGTCCTCAACGTCAAGCCCGGTCAACGAGCGGAACTGTCGGCTGTGGTGCCCCAACTCGACCACGCATGGCGTGATCCGAACCACCTCGCCATCAAAGTCGGTGATCACGTCGAGTTCGTCGACGTCGAAGCCCAAGTCGTTGAGTCGGGCGATCCGCTGCTCGATTCGCCACATCTGGTCGGTGTCGAAGACTTCGGTGCCGGTGAGTTCATTCCACAGGTCGCGATAGCGAGTCAAGATCAGGTCGACGACCTCGTGAGGGTCGACGTTGTCGACAAACTGGCCCGCCTCCAGGTCGAGGAGTTCGGCATAGACGTTCTGGGTGCCCACCTCGACGTCGTACTCCCGGATCGGGGCGGAGAGTTCGTTGCGCAACTCTCCGGTCTCAGCGTCGACCAGATAGGCGGCCAATGCTCCCGCGTCACGCCGAAACAGCACGTTCGACAGCGACACGTCGCCCCAATAGAAGCCAGCGATGTGCAGCCGCACAAGGAGTACGACGAGAGCATCGATCAGCGACGGCAACGAATCCGTGCGCATCCCATGAGCAAAAAGGGCTCGATAAGGGAGGGCGAAGCGCAGATGACGCGTGATCAGCGCGGCGGGCAGGTCCGCGCCCGAGGCGTCGACGCGCCCGGTGACCACACCGTGAGGCACAACGGCAGGCAGGCCGAGTCGGTGCAGGTTGCGCAGCAGGTTGTATTCGCGCCAGGCCATCTCCTCGGTGGTCTCTTTGACCGCATACACGGCCTCACCCAGCCGCACGATCCGCACCACGTGGCGTGACAACCCGCGGGGGAGTGGCACTACGTGCTCTTGCCACTCCTCCAACGGAAGCGACCACGGAAGGCTGTAGATGGCGGGATCGGGACGGTGACTGACGATCCGCAGGGCCATGGAGGTCAGGTTAGGCCCCGGTTTGGACAGCCGCGTAGTCTGCTCGCCGGGTGGGCGGGGATTCGATGAGCCGGGAACAGTAGGCCCGGAAACAGTAGGCCCAGAAACAGTAGGCCCAGAAACAGTAGGCCCAGAAACAGTAGGCCCGGAAACAGTAGGCCCGGAAACAGTAGGCCCGGAAACAGTAGGCCCCGAAACAGTAGGCACCGAAGGTTGAGGATGAAGGCGCGGTTGTGGCTGCTGGCATTGGCAGTCAGTGTTGGTGTGGTGGTGGCGCCACCGGCGTACTCCTTGAAGGCGCAGCAAGATCCTGCGCGACCGAACGTGCTGGTCATCGAGACCGACGACATGCGTGCCGACGACCTGCGATTCATGCCCAATGTGCGCAATCTGATCGCCGAGCGCGGATTGAGTTTCGAGAACTCCTTCGCCCCTAACCCGCTGTGTTGCCCCTCACGAACCAGCTTTTTGACCGGCCAATACAGCCACAACCACCAAGTGCTCAGCCACGTGGCGCCCTACGGCTTCGGCGCCTTTGATGACGCCAACACTTTGGCGACCCATCTGCAGGATGCGGGCTATCAGACGGCACTGGTCGGCAAATACCTCAACGGCTACGGCAGCCAACCGGTCCATGGCACGGGGGAACCTTCGCTCAACTACGTTCCCCCGGGCTGGACGCAGTGGCGGGCTGGGTCGGACTACGGCAATTTCCCAGCCGGGTCGCCTCTGCAGGGCAGCACCTACAACTACTGGTCGATCACGATGAATGTGAACGGCACCATCGTCGGCAACCGCGGCCGATACTCCACTGCGGTGCTCGGTGAGCACACCCGAGACGTGCTGGCTCGCTTCGTCGGAGACGCCAAGCCGTGGTTCGTCTGGTGGACGCCGGTGGCGCCGCACTTCGGCAACCCGGTGGAGGCAGACGATCCCAAACCGGTGCTGGGCAGTGACGGAGTGCGGCGGCCGTATGAAACGCCCGCTCGGCCGAAGTGGGTCAGGGGCAAGTTCAACGCCACGATCCGGCATGGGATCGGCGTTCGCGCCGACGGTACGACGGAAGCCGATGTCTCTGACAAGCCTGAATTCCTGCAACTCCCAGACGTCAACGCAGGCGAGCGTCGAGCGCTGCTGAAGTCGTCTCGTCAACGTGCCGAAGCGCTCTATGTGCTCGATCGTCAGATCGGGCTCACTCTGGCGAAGTTGAAGAAGCTCGGGGTGCTCGCCCAGACCTACGTCGTGTTCACCTCTGACAACGGCTACTACCTGGGCGAGCATCGCAAGCGGTTCGGCAAGATCTTGAGCCACGAGCCTTCCCTGCGGGTGCCGTTAATCGTCGCCGGTCCGGGCGTGCCCCCTGGCAAGCGCTACGACCCGGTGATGACCATCGACCTAGCGCCCACGATCAGTGACTGGACCGGGAGCGGTCCGATCCCGAAATGCGACGGCACCTCCTTGCGCTCGGTCATCTCCGGCGACCAAGGCTGGGACCGCGTGGTGCTGACCGAGGGTCTCGACGATGGAGTCAACGGCGGGCTACCGGGCGCCACCTTCGCCAATGGCCTCAACATCATCGGCATCCGCGTCGCCGGATGGAGCTATGTGCGCTACAGCAACGGCGAGGGGGAGATGTATGACCTGCGTGCCGACCCGCTGCAGTTGACCAACCTCTACTCCGACCCAGTCCACGCCGATCAACGTGCACTGCTCGACGGGGTGTGGAGTCAGTATTTGGGGTGTACCGAGTCAACCTGTCGGACGCCGCTGCCCCCACAACTGCGAGCCAGTGCGGCTGAGGAACGCGACTGGACGATCCAGCAGAAGCAGGAGACAGCCGCCTACTACCGCTGAGGGTCGGATCGGTCCCCTGCTATCTGGTGATGTTTGACGGGGCGCATGTCATTCGGGAGCAGAAACGTTATCCAGTAGTTTGAGCGAGTATCGGAGTGATTGACAAGTGCAGCTCCGGCAGGGGCCACGATGTGCTCGATTGGGACCAACTCGCCCGATCTCCACTCGTGGATCCGATAGTGCTGAGCCTGCGCGAATTCCTCGATCAGATGCGCGTCATGATCGGTGACCTCGACAATAACGATGGGCCGGCTTTCTGCGAGGGTTCTTCGCGCGCCGTTCAAAACTGCGTACTCCAGTCCCTCCGCATCGACAAGCAGAATGCCGATCGGCCGTTCCAGATCGTCGTCCAATCGGACCACAGGGACCGTGTAGGAGCCGGAGTGTTCGCGTTTAAAAGTGGCATCTAGAGATGCTGAACTGTCCAGGGTGTTTGCAAGAGCGAGTTTGGGCTCATAGAGAGTGGCCGTGCCCGCGGTGTCCGCCACCGCCACCGGCCGCACCGTGATTTGTTCCTCCAGTCCGCTCGCCTTGATATTGGCTCGGAGACGAGCGAGCACGCTTCGGGACGGTTCGTATGCCACCACCTTGATCCCGGTGGCCGCGGCGAGGAGCGCGTAGAAGCCGGTATTCGCACCCACGACGACCACATCGCCCGCGGTGTCGCGCACAAGATTGACCATTAGCTCCGGCAAGGGCGGCTCATAAGACAGTGGGCCGTTGAGCCAAATACTGCGGGCAATCAGACATGTCGGATTCCGGGTATGCATGCTGAACGCATTGCCGCCGACTTCGACAGTGATCAGGTCAGGCAATAGGTCATTCGCTGCGAGGAATCGTGCCGCACGCCCCTTCGGCCGTCGCTCGACCAAGTGCGCCAGGAGGTTGGCAAGCCGAGGGCTGGCTTTGAGCACGCGCACTAGGAGTGTGGTCGGCTTCACGCGTTGATCCTATGACCGCATGTGCGTTTGTGGGTGTTGGTGAGCAGGCCACGGTGCATCCGTAGAATGAGTTGTTCGAGGTCTCCGGGCTTCGGCCGGTGTAGCTCAGTTGGTAGAGCGCCTCACTTGTAATGAGGATGTCGCGGGTTCGACTCCTGTCACCGGCTCATGAGTGCTGAGTCGCTGCGTCACCTGGCCGCCGAGGTTGGGGTGGCCACCGACTTCTGGGACTGGCAGGGCCAGCATGTCGACGTACCTGACGCGACGTTGGCGGCCGTGTTGGCGGCATTGGGTCACAATCTCGACGACCCCGATGCGGCTCTCCACGAGCATCGCTTGGCGCGTTGGCGACGCATGCTGCCGCCGGTTCGGGTGGTCACCCAGGGGCAGTGGGCCACCGTTG
>WBZP01000188.1_pt1 | contig 88223 bp, 69 predicted proteins | sample 5204301 | NCBI WGS metagenome assembly WBZP01 (sample SAMN12412401, study PRJNA552823) | activated sludge metagenome | isolation source: activated sludge from nitrification reactor of wastewater treatment plant... | place: USA: Pennsylvania | collected 2017 | reverse complement strand
ATGTAATAAAATATTGATTTTCAATATTTTATTACATTTTTTTTTATTTTCTTCTTCCTGCACTTGGGAAAAAAATATTTTTTTCGCAGCTGTCTTTGCAATTACCTGCCGGAAAAACCCTTTCTTTGCTGTTCATTTTTATTGCTTTCGTTACACAATCATCCTATATGTTGGATTTTGCACAAATTCAGGAAATTATCCGCATGGTGGGTAAGCACAAAATTGCCGAATTTTCAGTAAAAGACGGAGAATTTAAGCTGACCATCCGCGCCCAATCGGGCAGTGCTGAAGGCACCCTTCCTGCGACCACTGCCCCTGTCATGCTGCCTATGCAGTCACCTGTAATGACTGTTGCTGCGCCGACTCCGCCTCCCGCTGTGGTTGCTGCCGAGGCGGCTCCGGCGGCGGCCGAAAAGCCCGCTGCGGCGGCGGCTCCGGCTAACACCGTCACCATTAAATCGCCCATGGTCGGTACTTTTTACCGCAGCGCTTCTCCCGATAAACCGCCTTTCGTCAAAGTAGGCGACATGGTAGAGACGGGACAGCGGGTGTGCATCATTGAGGCCATGAAGCTGTTCAATGAAATAGAATCCGATGTAAAAGGCAAAATCGTAAAGATTCTGGTAGATGATGCCAAACCCGTCGAGTATGATCAACCTTTATTTCTGGTAGAAGTATAAAGTCGCCACCGTATGTTTAATAAAATACTGATTGCCAACCGGGGCGAAATCGCCCTGCGGGTTATTCGTACCTGCAAAGAAATGGGCATCAAAACAGTGGCCATTTATTCGTCCGCCGACCGCGACAGCCTGCATGTGCGCTTTGCCGACGAGGCCGTGTGTATCGGCCCGCCCGCCTCTGCGGAAAGCTACCTGAATGTACCCCGCATTATGGCCGCCGTGGAGATCACCGATGCCGATGCTATTCACCCGGGCTATGGTTTTTTGAGCGAAAATGCCGCTTTTGCCGAAGTGTGCCGCGCGTACGGGGTGAAATTCATTGGCCCCACGCCCGAACAAATACGGGCCATGGGCGACAAAATTACGGCCAAAGAGACCATGCTGCGCGCCGGGGTGCCGTGCGTACCCGGCACAGAGGGCCTGCTCAGCGATGTGAAAGCGGGCATGAAACTCGCCGAAGACATCGGCTATCCGGTTATTCTAAAAGCCACAGCCGGCGGAGGCGGGAAGGGCATGCGCATCGTGTGGAAGCCGTCCGAATTTGAAGACCAATGGGATACCGCCCGCCGGGAAGCCAAAGCGTCTTTCGGCAACGACGGGATTTACATGGAAAAGTATATTGAGGAACCCCGCCACATCGAAATACAGGTGCTGGGCGATCAGCACGGCAAGGCGTGCCACCTCTCCGAGCGCGACTGCTCCATTCAGCGGCGCCACCAAAAATTGGTGGAAGAGTCGCCCTCCCCTTTTATGACCCCGGAACTGCGGGGCAAAATGGGCGAAGCCGCCATTCAGGCCTGTAAAGCCATCAACTACGAAGGCGCAGGCACCATCGAATTTTTGGTGGATAAACACCGCAATTTCTACTTCATGGAAATGAATACGCGGATACAGGTGGAACACACGGTAACGGAGGAAGTGATTGATTTTGACCTGATTAAAGAACAGATTAAAATCGCCGCCGGCATTCCCATTTCGGGCAAAAATTACTTCCCGGAGATGCACGCCATCGAATGCCGCATCAACGCCGAAGACCCTTACAACGATTTTCGGCCCAGTCCGGGCAAAATCACTTCTTTCCACTCGCCCAAAGGACACGGGGTGCGGGTAGATACCCACGTCTATGGGGGCTATACAGTGCCGCCCTTCTACGATTCCATGATTGCCAAACTGATTGTGCGCGCACGCTCGCGCGAGGAGGCCATTTTGAAGATGGAACGCGCCTTAGATGAGTTTGTGACAGAAGGCATCAAAACCACCGTGCCTTTCCACCAGCGCCTGATGCGCAATGAAGATTTTAAAAAAGGCAATTTTCATACGGGCTTTTTGAATGTGTGGGATTATAAAGCAGAGTTAAGGTAGTGATGAGAGATGAGAGATGAGTGATGAGTGATGAGAGATGAGTGGGGGGAGGGTGTTTGATGCTTAATTTTAAAAAAGTGCATTCCGATCATCAATATATTGAGGCCCTGAGGCGCAACGACGCACAGGGCATTCGCACCATTTACGAGCGCTATGCGTCTGAAGCGCTGCGCTGGGTGCGCCACCATCAGGGTACTGCCGATGATGCACGTGATGTGTTTCAGGAGGCACTGGCTGTGTTGTTTGAAAAATCACAAAATCCACAATTTGTACTGACCTGTCCCTTGGGGGCATTGCTCTATGTGCTGTATTCGCGCAAATGGATTGACCGTCTGCGGGAAAAAAAGCGGGAATGGACGGTAAGATTGGAAGAAGAGGCGCGATATGCAGCAACATGCACCCCGGATGTGTTGAGCATGGCGGAAGAAGCACTGACCCACGCGGAGGAGCAGCAACGCATTGCCCGCAGTTTCGCGGGTCTGAGCGAACTGTGCCGGCGCCTGCTTTCCCTTTTGGCACAGGGCATTCCCCCCAAAGAAGTGGCGGAACAATTGGACATGAACGGCGTGGATACCCTCTACCGCCGGAAAAATGCCTGTGCAAGCCGCTGGCGCGAACTAAAAAACGGTTCTGGTTATGGAAGATAAGGATTACATATTGATAGAAAATTACTGGGAAAATCTTTTGGACGACACCCAAAAGACGCAGGTGCTGCAACGGGCAGAAAACGAGCCTGCTTTTGCTGCGGCCTTTGAAGAAGTGCGCCAGATGCGGGACTGGCTGCGTTCGGAACCCGCCCGCCAGGCTTTTCGCCAGACCAATGCATCGCTGGGACAGGCGTTTTTTGGGGCGGGCAGCACCGAGCAAATGGGTGAGGTGGCTACAAGCGATTCTCCTGCGACAGAAATGACGGTAAAGCGGGGCGGACAATGGGTACAGCAACGCCGCTGGTGGGCCGTAGCGGCCACTCTGGCCATCCTGATGGCGGTGATGTGGCTCTTTTATCCCAAGCCCAATGCAGACCTGTATCGGCGCTATGCCCTGCACACGCCTCCGCAGTGGACGGTGCGCAGCGGGGACAACCCGGAGGCGGCAGTTCGGGCGGAAAGGGCCTTCAAACAGGGCGATTACCCGGCGGCCCTGACAGCATTGGAAGCATATGCAAAGGCGAAACCCGAAGACCCCTCCATTGCTTTTTATCAGGCGGTCTGCCTGATAGAAATCAACCGCGCCGCCGAAGCGCGCGCACTGCTTCAACCCCTTGCCACCGGTCAGTCTGCCTGGCGCGACGAGGCCCGCTGGTACCTTGCCCTCAGCTGGCTGAAGGAAAAAAATATGGCCGAAAGCGGAAAAGCACTTTCGGCCATACAGCCCGGCGAAGACCATTACCAGGAAGCTTCAGCCCTGTTGAAACTTATTTCCAAATAAACGCACCTCCCACATCATACATCTCACATTCTCACGCGGCTGCCTGTTCGCGCACTACCAGTTGAAAGCCGTTGCCGTGAATATTCACAATCTCAATAGCAGGATCTTTCACTAAGTACTTCCGCAGTTTGGTCACAAACACGTCCATAGAGCGGGCGGTGAAATAGTTGTCTTCGTTCCAAATTTTGGTGAGGGCTTCGGAGCGGGGCGTGACATCATTCAGGTATTTGCAAAACATCTTGAGCAGGTCGGCCTCTTTGGGACTGAGTTTCCAGTTGTTGTCTCCCTTGTCGGCATCTTTGCCCTGGTAGGTCAGGATGCGCAGGGGATAATTGAAATGGTAACGGCCGATGATGTATTCCCGTTGTTCGTCGCGTGGATCGGGGGCTTTATTGACGCGTTTCAGGACAGCCTGAATGCGCAACAGCAATTCTTCGGTGTTGAAAGGTTTGAAAATGTAGTCGTCAGCACCAATCTTGAAGCCCTGTAAAACATCATCTTTCATGGTTTTGGCCGTCAGAAAAATGATGGGTATGTCGGCATTACGTTCCCGCACCTCTTTGGCGAGGGTAAATCCGTCTTTTCGTGGCATCATCACGTCAAAGACGCAGATGTCGAAACTGTTTTTTTTGAAGACCTCGAATCCCATGACCCCGTCAGTGGCCAATGTGACATCGAAATCGTTCATTTCAAGGTAGGAGCGAAGCACATCACCGAAATTCGGGTCGTCTTCGACTAATAAGATTTTGTAATTCGCACTGGCCATAAATATTTTTCGTGGTCGTGTGATAAAGTTAAGAAATCGGAAGCGGGTATTAAATGAATGACATACAAAGAGTTGTGCAGGTCATTCAAAGCACTTAGAACGCAAATAAGGGGAACCAAGTATGTGGGGGTAAAAAAAACGTGAGCAGGGAAGAAGACGGGACACAGGATATTAGAAAAGCGGTATCGTCCTATACAGGTTGCTGAGCCGGCCAACCGGGTTTGTAGCGGGACACCGGATTATCAGAACCGAAGCAACACAAAGCGCAGTTTATTTCTAAACTCTGACGGTACCAGACACTCTGCATTACTCAACTGGCAGGCATCGCGAAAGCGCAAACGCAGGGCCTGCCCCTCGGTATTGAGCAAATTATTGCGGTCAAAATCGCCTAAGGGACTCACCACGTACTCGCTGCATGTGTTTTCGTACTTAATCTCGTCGTTAAACAGGAAGCGCAACTTGTCAGCGCTCAGGAAGGGAAAGCAGGAGGAAAAAGTACCCTCATCATCCTGGGAATACTGCTTTTTGTGGAGTACGGTTTTCCAATGTACTTTCCCGTCCGGGTGGGTGGTGATCACGAACAGGTCGTCGTAGTAATAGTCCACTACAGCACGGGAACCATCGCGCCAAAATCCACGATTGGTCACCGCCCCGCGCAAGGTCTCGCGGTAACGCTCTGCGACGAGTACCACTCCGCCATCCTGGCGCAAAAGGAGGTAGGCCATTCGGGTATCAAGAATGCCTTTGCCATCGTCTTCCACGCTCTTTTGACGCAGCACAGAAAGAAATTGCTCATCGAAAGGCTGTGGCTGCTCCGTCTGAAAAGAGGCTGTACGAGGAAAATAAAAAAACGTGAATACACCATTCACCCGTTCGCGGTGTCTTTCCCCATACAGCCCTGCTCCGACCAGGCGCTGATTGACTCCATCATACCTGAAAAGCACATCGGAAGTGAGCATCTGCGGGACAGGTATAGACACAAAGGTGAGTTCCTGCCCGGCGCGCACGGTCGTAATGGAAAATTGGTGTTCTTCTATGCGGTTGCGGCGATTGTTTTTTTCTTCGATCAGGAAAAGCACCCCTTCATTGGTCAGCACTTTTTCGTCGGCATTTATATCAGTATCTACGCGGGCCTTGTCCAGCACCCGATCCCAGAGTACCAACATTTTGTCTATCCTGAAACAGGTTATCTCAAATTTGCCGGATTCTTCCTCGTTGTACACTGCCATACAATTGCGATCTTCACTCATCAGGTGCATTAGGCGGGGGACGTTGAAAATGCGTTCTCCGTAATCTTTGATGGTAAAGGTATCAATCAAACTGGCAGTGGGGTCGTATTTGTGGAGCCGCAACTGGACGCGCCCTTTCTGACGGCGCGAATACACAACTGAAAAGTCATTTTTACCCGCCGTAACAGCCAATATTTGCACTCCCCGTTTATCAAGGTCCTGCAATTCTTTTGCCCAGACCGGGCGCATCTGTTGATCGTAAGCCTGCACCTCAAAGTCGTCGTACTTGTCCCGAAAAATAAGAATACGGTCGCGCAGGCGGCCGATGAGTTCATAGCCATAGTCGTTCCGAATAGGCAATGGCTCAGAAATATACATGGTTTGGGCAGGTGACCAAAAAGGCAGGAGCAAGAAAAAAAGGAGGGTGCCGCGTAACATGTGCAGGGATGTTTGACTTTTGTACGAGGGCCTGTAGCAAGAGGCCCATAAGGAGATAACGAAATTCCGTTGCTTTATGTTTCGGATGGCAGTAAACGACGGATAGCAAAATTTCCCGCCTTCAGATTTCTAATGCCGCTGCTACGGCCTCCGCCAACCCCATGTGGGTGCAAGAAGAAAGGCGGGTGCGTTGGAGGGTGTCGCCCTTCTGGCAGGCGGCAGAGACATGGTAATGGCCCTGCACATCGCGGCGACAATGAATGCCCGCCGAATTCAAAGAATGACACTCCAACAACCGCAGTGCCTGGCGTTCCACATTAGTAGCAGTGGCTACCGCGCTGTGGTGTATTTTTTGTAACAACAGACGCGTGGCCATATCGTCGCGCAGGCATTGCCAAGCCAATACGCCCTGACCGGGAGCCGGCACCAACTCGCCGGGATCAAAAGCCAGTACTTCTAAGCCCGATGTATCCAATTGTCCCCACTTCACATCGGCAGCAGCGACCAAAAGGGCATCGCATCTGCCACTGCGCAAATGCTCCAGTCGGTCAGGGGAGTCGCCCGACAGAAGCCGGACAGTCAGATCGGGGCGAAAATCGAGTAATTGCGCGTTTTGTACAGGTGCAGAAGTACCCACTATGGCCCCCGAAGGAAGCCGCAAAAGGGAATGCGGGGCCACAACTTCGCTCCGAATGAGGAGCCAGTCGGCCGGGTCTTCGCGCTGCGACAAGGCCGTGATAACGATCCCCTCCGGCTGTCGGGTCGGCAAGGCTTTCAGGGCATGAACGGCTACGTCAATAGCACCCGAAAGCAGGGCATCTGCCATCGTTTCGTTCCCAAAGACCTGATTTTTACTCGCTTCCGGGTTTTCGGGCAGCAGTTCATGGCAAGCCGGGTCGAGGAACACCAATTGGCTGTCCACCCCGATCCGCACCAGTTCGCTCCGGGTAAAATGCCCCTGCCAAAGAGCCGTTGGGGTATTATACGCACCAATTTTGAGCATAGGGGGAGAGTACGCCTCTTTCAGCAGTACAGATGGGAGGCATCCCTCCGATTTATTTTTTCTCCGGTTCCACGCCTTTGGCTACCGGCTGGTCTTTTCCTTTCACCTCGCCGCGTATTTCCAAAAAGGTCTCTGTCGGATTGGTGTTGGCCGTCACCGTTACCCGTTTGCTTTGGACACCGGGTTTGCCCTTGGTGTTGAACTCCACATAAATTTCCCCGTTGCCGCCCGGCGGAACCGGCTCTTTCGGCCAGGTAGGCACTGTGCAGCCGCAGGAACCACGGGCATTGCTGATCACCAATGGCTCGGTGCCGACGTTCTTGAATTTGAACGAGTGCTTTACAATGTCGCCCTCGTCCGCTTTACCAAAGTCGAAACGGCCTTCGTCTGTGTATTCGATCACGGTTGTGGGACCGGTGGGTTGCTGTGTAGCATTGGTGTTGGTTCCGGGAATATTCCCATTCTGGCCGGCATCAAAACCAGGGCCTACGCCCGACCCGTTGATAGAGGCCGCTGTGGACCGGGCGATGTCCGCTTTGTTATTGAACCAGTTTTTGAAGCCACCTCCGAAGAGATTGGCAATCAACAGCAGCGCCAAGACGCTCAACAAACCAATTTGGATTTGCTTATTTCTTTCCATAATGAAAAGTGAATAGTAGTTAAAAGAAGAATTGCCGACCATGTACCGTTCCGGTATAAGGATGTACAGGCTTTATAACCATAAGCGCCTCTTCCCAATACGGAACTTCCATTTCCGACGCAAAAGTAGTGTTCCTGTCAACAACCGGCGCAGAGGTTTGCAAATGATTAACAACCGGTTAGAGAGCATATAGGCCATGTGGCATTTTTAAGGGGCAGTAGCAGAAATAAGTGGAATAAAAAACGCCCGACCGGGTTTGCTGCGATACAAACACCTTGTCGGGCACACGATTGAAACTCTTGTTTAATGTGGGTTCCCACTACACAGTTGAAGCGATTTTAAAAAAGCCTTCATGCGGTCTTCTCCTAAGTACTTTGAGAATAATATATATATTTAATTTAAAAAAAATTATTTTTATAATATTTTGTTTTCATTTGTTTCGGGTAGTCCGGCAAATGTAAGGCTCTAATCACGGGATTTCCCGGTAAAATAGCCTTACATTTGAATGACCACCTTGTTTCGTATTACAGCGGCGAAGGTACATTGATTTGTTTTTATGGACCGACACATGTTTAGTAGTTTTCCCCGTGATAGCGGGTCGTTTTCTTTATTTTTTTATACTATTAAAATTTTATTTTTCTAAAAAAAACAATAATAAATATTGTTTTTACGTCTTTCATAAATTTTTAGTATGAAAAAAACGAATTTTATATCTGTTTTTCGGCAATTTTCCCCACCTGAACGGCAGGAATTAGTCCTTTACATCCGTACATTTTATAGCAGCCAACGCAAAGCATTACATGTTTTGCATCTAATCGGCAGCCTACAGACGGTAACAGAGGAGCAACTTTACAAGGAAGTCTATGGAGCAACCTCAAACGATCTCAAAAAAATAAGGCTGATACAGGACCTGCTGTCCGATCTCAAAAACATGACTCTGGAGTATATTGGCTGGAAGGAGATGCGGGCACAGCAGGGAAATGGTGCCGCTAAATTGCTGACCATCGAGGGTTTGCAGAGACGCGGGTGGTTGGATCTGTATTTCGAGCAGACCAAAGAAACGTTGAGAGAGAAAAAAACATCGCCCATCAGTTCTGTGGCAGAATTACACGAAAAACTCATTGTCAAAGACCACTATTTTTACCATGCCACCGACATGACCTGGGGAGAAAGAGCGCCGGAGTCTCACGAACTTATGGAGCATTTGAATCATTATTATACGGCGCTTGGCTGGAAATATCAGTGTGAACGCATTAGCCGACAACGCCTTCAGCGTGTACCACCAGACCCTGTGCCTCTTTTTCTGCAAACTATAACCCAGTCCTTGGGGCAGATGGTGTTTCCGGCTCGTTTATATGCCGACATTTACAAAATGGTTGAGGGAGAAGACGAGGCGCTGTATGCACAGTTGAAAGATTTTTACGATCGGCACAGAAAGGCATCGGAAGAATACCAGATACTTCTGGTCGCGCTCATCAATTTTCAGTCACGCCGCGTCAGTAGAGGCGAGGAAACCAGCTATGCCAAGGTGTTTCAGTTATATCAGTCCGGTTTACAACATCGGATCTTTGCATTGAGCGGCTTTTTTCCCAATGCTCCTTTTAATAACATTGTGACGGTGGCCTGCAAGGTAGGGGAATACGCGTGGGTACAGCAATTTATTGAGGATTATGCTGCCCTTTTGCACCCCGACGAAAAGGAAAACACCTATGCCCTCTCCAAAGCAAAAGTTTTTTTTGAACAAGGACAATACGAGCAGGCGCTGGATATATTAGAGATGGTAGACAGCAAAAAAATGGCTGTCAATTTGCCCTATCGGTTGTTGCGCATCCGCCTGTATTACGAATTACCCAATTATCACCTTATTTTGCGTTCAGAATGTAAAAATTTGCTGCAATATGCCAGGCGTAATACGCCCATATCGGTGACCATTCAACAAATGAAACCTTTTGTACAGGTTGTCAAGGGCCTGTTGGATGGTCTGTCCCGGGCTGAATTACTCAGAATGGTACAGGGAAGTCCCGCCGTGCTGATGAAAGACTGGTTAGAAGAGAAAATAGACGCTTATACAGGCGGATGAAAACCAGCGCCGCCTAAATGCCGGCAATGCAAATGTACTTCACTTCCAAAAATTCTTCTAACCCGTACTTGGAGCCTTCGCGCCCGATGCCGCTTTCTTTCATACCGCCAAAAGGAGCAACCGCTGCACCCAGCACGCCTGTATTGACTCCCACCATCCCATACTCCAGCGCTTCGGCTACCCGAAAAATACGGCCTACATCGCGTCCATAGAAGTACGCCGCCAACCCATAGGGCGTGTCGTTGGCGGATTGAATTACTTCTTCTTCTGTGTTGAAGCGCCGCACCGGGGCCACCGGGCCGAATATCTCCTCCTGCATGACCTGCATATCGGGGCGTACATCGGCCAGCACCGTGGGTTCGTAAAAGGTACCCTGCAAGGCATGGCCTCCGGTCATGCGGCGCGCACCTTTGCTGAGGGCATCCTGTACCATCCGCTCCACTTTGAGCAATGCATCCTGATTGATGAGCGGCCCAATGGTCACGTCCTTCTCCATGCCCGACCCTGTTTTCTGGCGTTGTACGGCTGCTGTGAATTTTTCTAAGAAGGTTTCGTACACGCCCGCTTGTACATACAGGCGGTTGGCACAGATGCAGGTCTGGCCGGCATTGCGGTATTTGGAGGCAATGGCTCCCTGCACGGCAGCGTCCACGTCGGCATCGTCGAACACGATGAAGGGTGCGTTGCCGCCCAATTCAAGGGAGATTTTTTTGACGGTGGCGGCGCATTGCTGCATCAGGATTTTGCCCACTTCGGTGCTGCCTGTGAAGGACAACTTGCGCACGGTCGGGCTGTCGGTCAATACTTTGCCAATGGCCGGGGCATCGGTACCGATGATTACATTGAACACGCCTGCCGGAAATCCGGCCCGCCAGGCCAATTCGGCCAAAGCCAATGCTGAGAGCGGCGTTTCCTCCGAGGGTTTGATCACCACGGTGCAACCGGCTGCGAGGGCAGGGGCTACTTTGCGCGTAATCATGGCATTGGGGAAATTCCAGGGGGTAATGGCCGCCACTACGCCCACCGGCTGTTTGACGACCAAAAGTCGCTGCCCGGCTAAGTGATGGGGGATAATGTCTCCGTAAGCGCGCTTCCCTTCCTCGGCAAACCACTCTATGAAGGATGCGCCGTAGCGCACTTCGCTGCGCGCTTCTGCTAAGGGCTTGCCCTGTTCGGCGGTCATCAGCAATGCGAGGTCGTCCGCGTTTTCCAAGATGAGGTCGTACCATTTGCGCAACAGATTGGCGCGGACACCTGCGGTCTGGCTGCGCCAGGCAGGCCACGCGGCTTCAGCCGCCCGGATGGCTGCTTCTGTTTCTTCGGCACCACAGTCGGCTACTTCTGCGATGACTTCGCCACTGGCCGGGTTGCTGACCGGGAAGGTATTGCCCCGGGCAGCAGCGATCCATTGGCCGTTGATGAACGCGTGTTGTTGGAGTAGAGCGGGGTCTTTCAGCATAAGTATGGGATGTTTGATGCCCACGAAAGGGGTGGTTTTGCCACTAATTTGAGCGAATTGTTTGTGGAACGACTTTGCTACGACTTTGCATGAATTTTTTTCGGGGAGTTTGCCACGAATTTACATGAATTTGTAATTGATGGGTTTTTAGATTTGATCACTCACTAAGGGGTGAAGCCTGAGAGAAGTTCCTGCTCGCCGGTTGCCTGATTTTTGAGGGTCAGGGTACCTGTTTGCATTTCGTTTTCTCCCGCAATGGCTACAAAGGGAATATGGCGTTTGGCGGCGTACTCGAATTGTTTTTTGAGTTTGCCGGGTTCGGGATATACCTCAACTGACTTGCCTGAAGCGCGCAGTTTTGAAGCGCAGCGGAAAGCATATTGTTGGGCGGGCAAGTCGAAGCTGGCGATCAATATATCCACCGTTTGCTGAAGGGATGCAGGAAACAGATTCAATTGCTCCATTACGTCATAGATGCGGTCGGCCCCAAAGGATATGCCCACACCGGAAAGGCCGGGTACGCCAAATACACCTGTCAGGTCGGCATAGCGCCCGCCGCCGCCAATGCTGCCCATTTGTACGCCCTGTGCTGCCACTTCAAAGATGCAACCTGTGTAATAGTTCAGGCCCCGCGCCAACGTAATATCGAATTGGAGGGTATTGTGCAGCGGCGTATCTTTCAAAAAATTGAACACTGTCTGCAATTCTTCCAGGCCCTTTTGGCCGACAGGGCTTTTTTCAAAATGGGAAACGAGTTGAGTCGGATTTTTTACTTCCAAAATGGAACGAATTTGTTCGATGGCGGGTTTTGGTATCTGTCTGTCGGTCAGTTCTTTTTCCACGCCGTCCAGACCGATTTTATCCAGCTTGTCCACCGCAATGGTCATTTCCATAAAACGGTCGGCCACTCCTGCAGCTTCGGCGATGCCAAAGAGGATTTTCCGGTTGTTGATCTTGATGGTGACCGGCATTTGAAGGGCGTGAAAAGCGTCGTCGTATATCTGTACCAATTCTGCCTCGTAGAGCAGACTTTCGGACCCGATTACGTCAGCATCGCATTGAAAAAACTCACGGTAGCGACCACGCTGCGGCCGGTCGGCCCGCCAAACGGGTTGTATTTGACTACGCTTGAAGGGGAAGGTCAGGCTGCCCTTGTTCATCACGACGTAGCGGGCGAAAGGCACGGTGAGGTCGTAGCGCAAGCCGCGTTTGGCGATGACAGGCAACACACTGACGGAGTCACGGGCAGTCAATGCGTCGGCACCGACCTCTTTGAGAAAATCACCGTTGTTGAGGATTTTGAAGAGCAGTTTATCGCCCTCTTCGCCGTATTTTCCGGTGAGGGTACTCAGGTTTTCCATGGCCGGGGTTTCCAAAGGCTGGAACCCGTAGCGTTGGAACACACTGCGGATGGTGTCAAACAGGTAGGTGCGTTTGCGCACTTGTTCGGGGCCAAAATCGCGCGTACCTTCCGGGATGGTGGGTTTTTGCATAGCGGGCGCAAAGGTAATGCTTAATCTTGAATGGCCGATAGAGAATAGGGCATCTTAAATGTTGGATTTTTTGATGTCGGATTTTGCTTTTTGGCGTTAAATGTTTAATTTTTCTCAAAAAAGACCGTTTCTTTGCACCATGATAGAGACATCACCCAGATACACAGTTGATAAAGCCGTTTTACAACAGCGCAGGGAGGTGCTGGCCCGCCTGCGTACGCGCCTGAAATCGGACTTTGTCGGCATAGATGAAATCATAGATAACCTGCTCGACTATATTCAGGTGTGGTATCTGATGCCGGAAATTTTGACCCGCCCCATCATTGTATGCCTGTGGGGCATGACGGGGGTGGGTAAAACAGATTTGGTGCGCAAGTTGGTCCGCTACCTTGATTTTCAGGAGCGCTTCGCGGAGGTGGAGTTGGGCAATTCCGACGGCACCACGTATTATAGCAGCGTCAATGCCATTTTGAAAGCCCACAATCTGACAGACAGTCACCCCTGTATTGTGCTGTTCGACGAGATACAGCGCTTTTATACTGTGGAACCGGACGGTGCCCCGGTGCCGCAAACCAAATTTGCCGACTTTTGGGAGCTCTTGAGCGATGGTCGGCTGGCCCGCCGCGAACGCGAAGACTTCGACTGGTATGTGCAGGAGTATCGTCTGAACCAACGCAAACGCAGTCGCCGACAGCCCGGCGATCCGGAAGAAGAAGACCCGATGTTGGAAACAGTGGGCCTCTGGGAAGCCCGCCGCATCAAGGAAATGTTGCAATTGGACGATGAGGTGGTAGAATTGGCCGACCTGAACAAGATGCAGATGATGGAGCGCATCATGGATGCCAAAAAGCGCAAACGCGTCTATGAACCGGTGGATTACAGCCAAATGTTGATTATTATCAGTGGTAACTTAGACGAAGCCTACCAAATGGCACTGCATACTTCGGACAGCGAAGTAAATGCCGATATTTATCACGCCTTCACTAAAAAAATTACGCCTGTAGATATTAAAAACGCCCTGACCCGGCGCTTTCGTCCCGAGCAAGTGGCGCGTTTTGGCAATATCCATATTATTTATCCCAGCCTGCGTCGGGTGGATTTTGAAGCGTTGATCCGCAAAGAGGTAGAAAAGATTATGCGGCGCACCCGCGAGCGCTTCGGTGTAAAGGTAGAAGTGACGGATGCCGTGTATGATTTAATTTACCGGAATGGCGTATTTCCGGTACAGGGCGTGCGCCCCGTGTTCAGCAGCATCACCGATATTTTGGAAACCCACCTGAGTAAATTCCTGTTTGAGGCCATTTTGAATGACAACTCTTCCCTATGGATAGACTATGATAATTACCAAAAGGCCATTATCGGGCGACTGGCCGATAAGGTGATCACGATCCCGTTTGTGGGGCGTATAGACAAAATCCGTCAGAGCAATTTAGCCAATGTAGTGGCCAATGTGAGCGTACACGAGGCAGGACACGCGGTGGCTTATGTAGTACTGTTTGGACTGGCTCCACTGCAGCTCAAATCGAAAGTGGCCAGCAGCTACGCAGCGGGTTTTACTTTTCCGCACGAAATATACGAGACCAAAAACAATATTCTCAACAAAATTAAGGTCTTTTTGGCAGGCGGCATTGCCGAAGAAATGGTTTTTGGGGAGGGATACGCCACTGTGGGCCGCATCAACGACCGCGAGCAGGCGGCCATGATGACGATGGACTACATCCGCAGGTATGGTTTTGATGCCCGCTACCAGTCTAATTATGCGCTGGAGTTTGCATGGTCAATGGATAAATACAAGACCGATGCGGATGTGGAGCAAATGATTGCCGGCTTGGTGCTTGAAACCCGCACCCTGCTGACTGAACATCGGGACTTTTTGCTTCAACTTTCCACCCGTCTTTTAGAAAAGGGCAGTTTGGAAGCGGTCGAAGTGGCCGAGGTGGCTGCTACATTCGGACTGTCTGCACAAATTCGGGAAGAGGGCTACCTGCACCTGCCAGAGTATCAGAAGCGCCTGTTGGGCAGCGGGGAATAGTTCCACGCTCTCGCGCACACTCTATTTTTTTCCTGGTTCCGTAGTACCTGCGAGATGTGTGCATGCCGTAGGTTTAAGAAGTCGTCTGTATGGAAAAATGTATATGGAGGCCAATGACCTTGCCCGTCGGACGGGCAAGGTCATTGGCTGGTTTGTTCAAATCCCAATACTTTCAGACCCTGCTGTATTTCCGGAATGCCCATAAACAGCTTCCAGAGCAGACCGCTTCGGTGATTTTCAATCATTACTACGATAGGCCCCTGGTCTATGGCCAGATGTGAGTCGGCGTACCAATTGCGCGTTTCCGAAAAGGCATCTGTAAACCCGTACTCCGTCCAAATGCGATCGCCCAAATTTTCGTAAAAATAGCGCAAAGCCTGCATGGACTCTTTGGGCGTATAGGGGAAAGAGGAAAGTGCCGCTGTGGGGGTAATCACACCGAGGTCGTTATTGGGAGCATGGGCATTGTAGCCCTCGAAATTATCGCTCGCGGTCAGCCCCCAGCATTGCGGGCCATAGCCTTTGTATTTGCCGGGGTTTTCCACACAGTGCCGATAGTTGATTTGGGTGTGCCGCAGATTTTGCTCCCAATAGTTGGCATACTGGTCGCGCAAGCCACGTGGATTCAGGCCAAGAAAAGAGTAATGAGCAAAAAACAGAGGGCCGCCGTAATCGAATCCCAACGGCAGTTGAATGCCATAATAAGAACGCCCGTTCCTGAAGTGATCGCTCTGTGCCCAGCATTTTTGATAATGCTCCCGTGTGATGGGATAGCGCGGCGCAGAAGCGGCCAGAACATAGGTAATCAGGCATTCATTCCACCCGCGCAGCTCAAAATTCATGGCCCAGCCGTGATTGGGACTCCAGTGCCAATAGAGTTGATTCGTAGTTCCGGCGGTATGCCAGTTCCACTCCACCTCTTCCCAAAGCCAGGTGATGCGCTGCCGGAGCGTGCGCTCCTGTGCATCCTCCCTGTTGAAATAGGCCCTCGCGCACAACAGACCCTGCATCAGATAAGCCGTTTCCACTAAGTCGCCGCCATCGTCTTTGCGACTAAAAGGAATAGTTTTGCCCGTTTCTCCGTGGAGCCAATGCGGAAAAACCCCGTGATAGTGGTCCGCTTTTGAAAGAAAATCGGTCATTTTCAGCAACCTTTCCACAGCCGCCTCGCGACTAATCCATTGGCGTTCGGTGGCCACCACAATGGCCATGATGCCAAAGCCGGTGCCGCCGGTGGTGGTTACTTCATGCCCATAGCCAAAAGACACGTTGCTGCGCTCGCGGGACATCCCGCTTGCCGGGTGGGCGAAATCCCAAAAATAGCGGAAAGTCTGGCGCTGTACCAATTCCATCAATTGCTCGTCGGTCAGTCCTTTTTGAACAGGCAATTTTTTAATCTGGCCAAAAGAAGGGCAAACAAACATACCTGCCCACAGCAACACACCGCATAGTGCAAAACGAAAAAAAGGAACGGGGAGCATAAGCATTTTTATAAAAAATCTGTGTTCACGACACCACAGAACAGGAGGGAGCAGTACCCTGGTGCCTTATTGGCGCAAAGTTGGTGCGCTTTTTGCTGCAAACATACAACACTTTGATGGAGTGTGTTCTTCCATTTGAGGAAATTGCCTTATTTTTGCCTCAAAATCTAATGTAACCGGTTCTTCCCTGCTGTGATCCGTTTGTCTGAATAATGTTCGGGCAGGCGTTTTTTTGTCCCATTTACACATAACCGATTCATTATGAACGTGTTGAACACTCGTTGCCGCCCCCTGTCCATAGCCCGATGGCTTGCCTGTTTCCCTGTTTATGTTCTCTTAACGGGGTTTCTTGCTTTGAATCCTCTGTGGGTATCCGGGCAGACCTTTTTCCCTGAAACGGCCCCTGCGTACCATACCTGCGGCACGGATGCACTGCATCGTATTTTGATGCACAATAATCCGCATTATCAGGCACAACAAATGCAAACAGACCGGGCATACCATAAAGTAGCCCGTACTTCCAAAAGCAAGGCACAACCGGAAGGCCCGGCAGTGGTCTATACCATTCCGGTAGTCGTCCACGTCATGCACCTGCCCGGCACCCCTGTAGGAAGCGACGAGAACATTTCGGCAGCCCAAATCCGTGCGGGATTACAACACCTGACAGAAGCCTTTCGCAAAAGCCACGCCGAATACGATGGAATGGGACATAACAAAAACATAGTTGGCGCAGATGTGGAATTTGAATTTCAATTGGCTAAGAGCGATCCGGCGGGAAAGCCCACTGATGGCATTGTACGCGTAGCCACTGCCCTGTCTAACCTGAATTTAGATAAGCCTGCCAACGATTTAGCCCTCAAAGACCTTTCCCGCTGGAATACTGCCCGCTATCTCAACATCTGGCTGGTCAAAGAGATATGTTACTTCTCTACCAACAATTGCGACATTGCCGCCTATGCCTCCCTGCCGGGGGCACATGGCCAGCCTTTCGACGGACTTGTACAGGAAGCGGCTTTTTTCGGCAAATCCCGTCTGGACTCCAAAATGCAGATACACGAAGTCGGACATTATTTCAACCTGCTACACACGTATGAAGGAGGATGTGCCAATGCCAATTGCCTGACCAATGGGGATCAGGTGTGCGACACGCCGCCGGACAACAGCGTCCAGCCCGTGTTGTGCGGGGCCACCATCGGGGTAAACAGTTGCACCACCGACGAGCAGGATGTGTCCGTGCAAAATCCCTATCGGCCCATTGCTAATGGCGGCCTGGGGGATCAGAATGACAATTACGAAAACTTCATGGACGATGGCAACCGGGGGTGCCAGACCACCTTTACAGCGGGGCAAAAAGTGCGTATGATAGCTGCATTGACGCAAACACGCGGCAGCCTGATTAACGGAAACCTGGCGCTCACCCCCGCTACTACCTCCGCTTTAGCAGCCTTTGGCGATGATGGTTCGACGGGCAGTGAGAGCAGCGCCACCCGCTCGTTGGATTGTCGCACCTATGTGGATGTGTCTATTCCCATCCTGTTCTACAATGCTCCCACATTGCCTGTTACAGTTCAGGTTGGCATTGCAGGCGGAACAGCAGCCAATGCTGCGGATTTTGTTCTCCAGACTCCGTCGGTCATGGTTCCCGCCGGAGCGGTGTCGGCCAACGTTACTTTACGCATATTCAACGACCGGGCCGTGGAAACGTCTGAAACAGTTATTCTCACCCTCAACGGTGCTGCCGGCAACAATGGTAACACAGGGATTGCGCCTTACAACACCCAGTTTACGTATGTCATTTTCGATAATGATGTCGCGCCGAGTGGCACCCCGCCCGTGCTTTTTGCCACCAATTTCACCAATAACAGCGGAACAGGCGTAGGGAATAATACCTTTTATCCGTGGATATTCGGTGCTTTTAATGCGCCCCCTTCCACCAATGTTTTCCGCATCGCCAATAATGGCGGCACCTGTACCACTGGCGGCAGTATGTACGTCACCAACAATCTGGTTAACCAGCCCAATGCTTTCGACGATATAGAATCTTCGCCTATTGCCTATCGCACGATAGATGCGACAGGCTACAGCGACCTGACTATCTCCTACGATATCAAAGTGGGCGGTCAGGCCGGCTTAGATCGCGGACGGATTTACACCCGCAACCTGAGCGCAGGCGCTACCTCCTTTTCCCTGATGCCTGCCTATTCCAATATGCACAGCATAGCGTGTGCCACCAATACCAATATCCCCCTGCCCGCCGCGTTTAGCAATGCGGTTTTCGATTTTGCCTTTAATTTTACCACTACTGCAGGCAATGGGAGTGTGGCCCCCTCCCTGACCATAGATAATTTTCAGGTGACAGCCCCTGCCACGCCCATTGGAGTCAACGATAAAGAAACCGCTACTGCGTATCTCGGCCCGCTTTCTACTGTACATTTTGTAAGCGCTACCGGGCGCTTGTTGGCCACGATCCAGAACCGCTCCAACCATGATTATGGCTGTACCACCGTGATCATTGACCGGGCAGGTACTTCGGCGGTCAGCAATGGCGAATCTTATCGCTATTCCTCCAAAACATATGCTATAGATCCGGCCAATGACAATCCGGGCGCAGGAGAGTACGACATTACCCTGTATTACACCGCTGCGGAGCGCAACGGCTGGTTGGCTGCTACTAATTTCACGCCGGAAACTTTCTATGTAAGTCGCTCTACAGGTGCCATTGCTGCTGCTACAGATGCCAGCACTGCTACCCGTATTACAACTGCTGCGGCTTACGGTGCAGACTTTGGCTACACCGCTCGTTTTGAAACCGGATTATCGGGCAAACCTGGCTTCTCTATGGCTTCCGACAATGCCCTGCCGGTTGAGTGGCTCTATTTTACAGCAAAAAAAGCGGACAAATCGGTTCAATTGGCATGGGCAACCGCTTCCGAATATAACCACGATTATTTCAAAGTGGAAAGATCGGGAGATGGCTCTGATTTTATTTCCGTCGCCACTGTCAAAGGGCGCAACGGCGGACAAAAGCAGGAAATCTACGAACTCTATGACCACCAGCCCCTTCCCGGCATCAATTACTATCGCCTGACGGCAATAGACCGTTTCGGGAAGGCAGATGTGGCCCCTTTGGTGGCTGTTTCTTTCGAGGAAAGCACCTTTATGGTTATCCAACCCAATCCCGCGCCGGCTCACGCCCCGGTGACGCTTGTGTGTCAGGCAGTCGGCTCCGGCAGTTTTACTACTGAGTGGATGGATGCCAACGGACGCGTCTGCAAACGCATGGCCCTGCAAATGGAGCGCGGCACCAACCGCTTTGACGTGCCAACGGACGATTTGCAGGCCGGGTTGTACTTTGTGCGCTTGCAGGACGAAAGCGGAGCCATCGTTTCAACCGTTCGTTTTATGAAACTCTGAGGCCGCTTTTGCGCCCATATGACCAAAAAATGGCACAAATTCTCCCGAACTTCCTTACCTTTGCGCCCATTTTTGAACGTACATTGAGGGCATGACACCACGCACGGTTGCATTTCATACTTTAGGGTGCAAACTCAACTATTCGGAAACCTCTGCGTTGGCAAGGCTTTTCGAACAGGGCGGCTACACGCCTGTTTCTTTTGAGCAGGAGGCAGATATTTATGTGCTGAATACCTGTTCGGTCACGGAACAGGCTGATAAAGAGTGTAAAAAGATCGTACGGCAGGCCCTGCGCCGCCGGGCCGATGCTTTCGTGGTAGTTACCGGTTGCTATGCCCAGCTGAAGCCCCAGGAAATTGCCGACATTCCCGGTGTGGACTTAGTATTGGGGGCCGGGGAAAAATTCAGAATATTAGACTATATAGATGACCTTTCAAAGGCCCCCGGAAAGGGGCTGGTGCGGGCGGGCGAAGTGCGTGAGGTCAATACCTTCAACGCTTCTTTTTCGTTTGGCGACCGCACGCGTTCTTTCCTGAAAGTACAGGACGGATGCGATTATAAATGCAGTTTTTGCACCATTCCGCAGGCGCGGGGCAACAGTCGTTCCGACACTGTGGAAAGTGCTTTAAACAATGCCCGCGAAATCGCGCGCAAGGGCGTGCGCGAAATCGTTCTGACAGGGGTCAACCTCGGCGATTTTGGCAATGGCACAGCGGTAATAGAAGGCACGCGGCCCCGAAAAGAAGCCCTGTTTGCCGATCTTGTGGTGGCTTTGGACGCTTTGGAGGAAGCCCCGCGTTTCCGAATCAGCAGCATAGAACCCAATTTGCTGACCGACGAAATTATTGAATTTGTGGCGAAAAGCCGTTGCTTTATGCCCCATTTTCACGTACCCCTTCAGTCGGGAAACGACAAACAACTGCGCGAAATGCGCCGTCGCTACCGCCGTGATTTATACACGGCAAAGGTGGAACGCATCAAACAGGCCATGCCCCATGCCTGCATCGGTTGCGATGTGATTGTAGGTTTTCCCGGCGAGACGGAAGCCGACTTTTTGGAAACCTACCATTACCTTCAGCAATTGGAGGTATCCTATCTGCATGTGTTCACCTATTCGGAACGGGCCAACACCCCGGCAGCCACCATGCCGGGTGCAGTACCCGTTGAGGAACGACGGCGGCGCAACCAGGCCCTGCGCGGCCTTTCCGAAATGAAACGCCGGGCTTTTTACAATCAGCATCTGAACACTGTGCGCCCGGTGTTGTTTGAGCAGCATCGGGAAACAGGTTTGTTGAGTGGTTTTACAGACAATTACATCAGGATAGAGGTCTCCGCCACTGAGGGGCAGGTGAATCATATTCAGCCTATGCACCTGTCTGCCCTGCATCCCGAAGGGGAATCTGTACTGGCACACGCTGCCATACCACAATAATTATCAGATCACAGCTCATTTTTGTTATTTTATATGTAAAAATATAGAAACAAGCATATTAATAATTAAAAAAAATAAACACATTTATTTATGTTAAAAAAAAGCCTGTTGCGAGTCGGTCTTGCCTTGCCTTTCGTATTGCTTCTGGCACTGACCGCGCTGATTGAAATGGCCTTTCCTTACTATGGGATCAAGCCATTGCGCCGCGACTGGGGCGTACAGCCCTACAGCCACGCCGTTCCTTTTGAAGCGACCACTTCCGACTCCATTGTCCTGAAAGGCTATATATTGCCTGCGGACTCTGCCAAAGGCACTTTGGTGATGCTGCACGGTATTTCCGCGTGCAAGGACGTGTTCTGGAATTTTTCGGAACGGGTGAATCGCCAGCGGTGCAATGCTGTCATTTTCGACCAGCGGGCACATGGCAACAGCGGGGGAGAATATTGCACTTTTGGCGCGAAGGAAAAATATGACGTGTCCGCCATTTTGGACGAATTGGAACGCCGGGGCTTGGCCAAGCCCTACGGCATTTTTGGCAATTCGCTGGGAGGTGCCATTGCCTTGCAGGCATTGGCCTATGACAAACGGCTGCAATTTGGCATCATAGAAAGCACGTTCGACACTTACCCGCATGTAGCGTTGGAGTACGGGGCCGACATTACGGGTTTTAAAAGCACTGTCCTGACCGATCATGTGATCTCCCGCTCCGGTTCCATTGCCGGATTCGATCCTTTTGCCATTCGGCCCGTGGATGCCTGCCGTTCCATCACCTGTCCCATGCTGATCGCGCATGGCACTGCCGACGACAAAATCCCCATTGAATTTGGCAAAAGCAATTTCGATGCATTGGCCTCTGCTGACAAAACCTTTTATGCAGTGGAAGGCGGTACGCACAATCGCCTTTTTCGACACAGTGAAAATGGCTGGCCCCGGCGCATTGAAGATTTTTTGAAAAAGCAACTCAGCCGTTAACGGATCGCTTTTAAGCAATCGCTCACCAACCGCCGCCCGGAGGGCTTTGTACCACGAGCGGCCTATTTGCCGCCCAAAAATCGCATTCGGTAGTCGGCATTCACCCTTCCGGCCCGAATATTTTCCAGCTTGCGCTGAATCATGCGCTTTTTTAAGGGCTTGAGGCGGTCTGTAAAGAGAATGCCCTCAATATGGTCGTATTCGTGCTGAATCACCCGTGCATTAATGCCACTGAACAGGTCTTCATGGGTTTCAAATTTTTCGTCCTGCCAGCGGACACGAATATGGGGCGGGCGTTCAACATCGCCCCGAATATGCGGGATACTGAGACAACCCTCCTCGTAAGCCCAGACAGATCCGGTTTCTTCCAGCATTTCCGCGTTAATGAAGACCTGCCGGAGGGGCTGGTCGTGGGGGTTATTCTGATCGTCACGCTTCACTTCTGTTGTGTCTATCACAAATAACCGAATCGCTGTTCCGATTTGGGGCGCTGCGATACCCACCCCGTCAGCATGGTGCATGGTTTCCCACATATTGGCAATGAGGTCTTCCAAATTGGGGTAATCGGCAGAAATGGGAGCAGAAACTTTTTTTAAAACGGGCTGTCCGTATGCGTATATGGGAAGTAACATAACTGTCAGAAATAGTAGAAGCGTAAGCGGGGGCAAAGGTACGACAAAAATGCAAAACACATACAGGTACCCCGCATTCGTTCGAGTGCCGATCTGAATGGAGGAATCAGAGCGTGCGCGCTAAGTTTTCAATCATGTCCTTCGTCATCGCGTCTAAGTCGTAGTCGGGCCGCCAGCCCCAGTCTTTGCGGGCAGCGCGGTCGTCTATGCTTTGCGGCCAGGAGTCGGCAATAGCCTGCCGAAAATCGGGCTTATAGGAGATTTTAAAATCGGGTTTGACCTTTCGGATACTGGCCGCTATTTCCTCCGGTGCAAAGGTCATACCCGCGAGATTGTAGCTGGTACGCACAGAAATGCGCTGTGCCGGGGCCTCCATTAGTTCCAGAGTACCCCGAATGGCATCGGGCATGTAGAGCATGGGCAGCTTCGTGTGTGGGCCGAGAAAGCACTGGAAGGGTTCTCCCTTGACCGCTGCATGATAAATCTCCACTGCGTAATCGGTAGTGCCGCCGCCCGGCATGCTCTGGTAGCCAATAATGCCGGGATAGCGCAGCGAGCGCACATCTAAGCCGTAGCGCCGATAGTAGTAGTTGCCCCAGTTTTCGCCCGCCACCTTACTGATGCCATATACGGTTTCCGGAATTAGCACTTCATACTGGGGCGTGTCCTGGTGGGCAGCCTCGCGCCCGAAAACGGCAATGGACGAGGGGAAATAGACCTTGTGGAGGCTGCGCTGTCGGGCCACCTCCAACACGTTGAACAGGGTTTTCATATTGATGTCCCAGGCCCACAGCGGATTTTTTTCGCCTGTGGCGCTCAAAATGGCCGCTAAGTGATAAATCTGATGGATGCGCCACTTTTTGACAAGGGCCTCCAGGGCAGTTCCGTCTGTCACATCCAGTACCTCGGTCGGACCGCTTTGCTCTCTCAGCGGGCGCAGGTCTGTGGCAATAACATGGTCTGCACCGTACACTTCGCGCAGTGCCTCGGTCAGGACGGAACCGATCTGTCCACCGGCTCCGGTAATGAGAATATGGTCTCTTTTCATAGACAAGTATCTGTTCGAAATTAATTTGTTTTATTCTTAATGTAACTATTTGATAAGTAGCACATTATAGAATAAAAAATTAATATATTATTTTACAATGCTTTATATATTGCTTTCCGGGCGCATATTTTGAGTGGGCAAAAGTCCGCTATTTTTTTCAATTTTTAAAACTGAAAATAAATAAATGGCTGTACCTGTGCCGATTTCATTTGCATGACCAGCGCAATAAAAAAAGTAAGTACCAGCGCCTGTATCACCAGAGGCATACGGGCCACAAATACCTGTACCTGTTGTTCGGACTGTACAGGCAAGAAGTGCAAAAAATAGCCGACGGCCATCCAAAACAGCACTGCTGCGTAGCCGCTTAAAAATTCGCTGAATACCTGCGGTTGAAAATTAAAACAAATCTGACCCAACATAGCCCGTACTGCGTCCAAATCCTGCGCCCGGAAGAAAATCCAGCAGAAGCATACAAAATGAAATGTCCACAACGTGCCGATGGCCTGGCGCAAAAAGCCCGGTGCACCGGGAAACAATGACTTCCAATAGCGCTCTGCGGCTAAAGCGCTTCCATGCAGCCCGCCCCAGATAATGAACCGGGTGGCAGCCCCGTGCCACAGCCCCCCGAGCAACATGGTCAGCATCAGGTTGATGTAGGTACGCACCCTGCCTTTGCGGTTGCCTCCAAGCGGAACGTACAGATAGTCGCGCAGCCACGTGGAAAGCGAAATGTGCCAGCGCCGCCAAAATTCCGTCATGCTTTTGGATTGGTAAGGGGCATTGAAATTCACGGGAAAGGTATAACCCAGCAGCAGCCCCAGACCAATGGCCATGTCGGAGTAGCCCCCAAAATCGCAATAAATCTGTAGGGCGTAGCCATATATGCCAAAAAGATTTTCCAATCCCGTGTATTGCAGGGGCGCATCAAATACCCGATCTACAAAATTGGCGCTTATATAGTCCGAGATCACCCCTTTTTTAAAAAGCCCGCAACAAAACAGAAAGACCCCCCGCCCGAACTGTTCCCGCGTAATCAGGGGCGTAAAAGGAATTTGCGGCAAAAAGTCTGCCGCCCGCACAATGGGGCCCGCCACCATTTGCGGAAAAAAAGTGACAAAAAAAGCATAATCCCAGATGTTCTTCAAGGCTTTTAGTTCTCCGCGATACACATCAATGGTGTAACTCAGCGACTGAAAGGTAAAAAAAGACACACCTACCGGCAGGAAAATGTCAAACGGTCCTGCCGACATTCCTGTCAAATTTCCCCATATTTCGGCAAAGTAGTTGGTATATTTAAAATAAGCCAACATGCCGAGGTTGGCCAACAAACTGAGTACCAACAGGCGCTTTTTTTCGCTTTGATCTTTCGCCGATTCAATCCACAACGCCAAATGGTAGTCTATAATCACACTGCCTGTCAGTACTAAAAAATAGATGCCACTGCTTTTGTAATAAAAATAAATGGAAAACAGAGTAGCCCACAGAATACGGGTGCGGTGATGGGGAAACAACAGCCTGTAAACCAGCGTAAAAAGCAGAAATAAAAACAAAAACAGGCCGCTGCTAAAGATAAGCGGGCTGTCAGGCTGATAGATCAGTTGTTTAAAAATAAGTTCGGGAGAAAAGGGAAACAAAAGGTCAGAGGTGCTTTTTGAAGGGGCGAAGGTAAGTGATTATGGAATTTTTATTAAAAAAAATGTACATCATACAACTTTTTTTTATAAAAATGGTTTTTGGCACAAAAAGTGCGAAAAAAATTTGATTTTTTCAGAAGCACACCACTAAATTTGTGGCATCCAAATCAAAAAATATCTTTTCACAAAATATCCCTGAGCCTTGGCTAAGAAACGCATTGTAAAGAACTATGATGCTCTCTCTCCGGAGATCATCGAACAAATTAAGGCAAAATATCCCAACGGATACGCCGAAAGTCTTGTTTCCTATACCGATCAGGAGGGCAAGCGCGTATCGGCCCTGCCTTTTGAAACGGATGAGGCTTACTATCTCGTTCGTATGACCATCCAGGAAGCAAAGCGGCTGGCCAAAGACGACGAAGATTATGAGGAAGAAACACCTGCTGTAGCAGGGCGCACCGACTTCACCGACGTGGACCTGGACGATCAGTATGACGGCGGAGAGGACGACGACGACATAGAAGGACACGGCGACGAAGACGATCACATCATTGTGACCCGCCGGCGCGGCGAAGACCATGACGACATTGCCGACGACACGGAGTATTGATTCCGGGGTGTTGGCACGTTGATGTCGGAACAGTGGTATCGGACTGTACAACTAAAACACTGTAATATACGCTTGTTATGCATCCACTTTCTGAAACCTGGTTTATTGAGGGAAATATTGACTTCGAGTCAAAAAAATACACCCTTTTGGCTTATTTGGTGAAAGTAAACGCTTTCTTCGACGAACGCAAGATTTATCCTGCTTTGTCAGATATTGTGCTGCACTACAATAATTTAGTGGAATTTAAGAAAAACAAGCGCCTGATGCAACACCGCTTCCCCAAACGACTCACGGGGGTGCAGTTGCAGAAATTGGAAATGATTTACGAAGAAATGGTCACCGACGATGCATTGATGCAGGAGATTGAGGATATTGTCAGCTTTGCCACCGACAAACTGAAACACACCATTTCCAATGCCACCGATCTGTACGATTTTGTGGAAGACAACATGACTATAGAACCAGTAGGTATTCTGCCGCTCAATGTGCAGGAGGGCTATTTTTTTCTGAACGATGGCTTTTATAGAAGTATCCGCGTGTATGAGTACCATTTGAGCATTTTTGAACGCTCGTCCGAAAGATACCGCTCCCTGCGTTCCCAGTACGTGGATCAATGGGAACGCAATTTTACCAATTCTTACGAAAGCATCAAGTGGGAACTCATGCGTACAGGCAAAGCCCTGTCAGCGCCTGCAGTCTATTCTATTGAAACAAAACTGACCTACCCGATTGAAGAAACGCTGCTGCCCGTTGCCAAGCGCTGCTTAGTGCGCCACATCGGCAACGCGGGTGCTGTAAGCGCATGAAAATTTCTGCTTCTCTCTCCCTGACGAGATGGCTCGTCCTCTGGTTTCTGCCACTCGTATCTGCCTGTTCTAAAAAAGAGCCTGCGCTGCATTTCATTCCTCAACCTGTCTCCTGCCTGCTTCAGGAAGGGCATTTTCGGCTGAATGCCGAAACCAGCGTGTGTTATCCCGCCGACCGACCCGAGTGGTTGACAGTTGCTCAATCGTTGGCGGAACAGGTACGCGCTGCTACCGGTTTTACCCTGTCCCTGTATCCCCTTCACAGCGTTCTGGAGCAGCCTCCCTCCAATGCCATCTGGATAGTACCCGATGAGCGTATTGCCCAAATGGAAGGCTACGTGCTGGAAGTGAAGCCCGGAAATGTCTGGATACGCGCCAGAACTGCTGCTGGTGCCTTCTATGGTGTCCAAACCCTCCTTCAGGCCGGGCCACCTGCTCTTTTCAGCCTGTCGCCTGCTTATAGCGGTGTGCAATGGACATTCCCGGCCTGCCGCATTGAGGACTACCCTCGTTTTTCCTACCGGGGTCTGCATTTAGACGTAAGCCGACACTTTTTCCCCGTTGCTTTCATCAAGCGCTATATTGATCTGCTGGCACACCACAAAATGAATGTCTTTCACTGGCATCTGACCGACGATCAGGGATGGCGCATAGAGATCAAAAAGCATCCACGCCTTACCCTTGTGGGCAGCTGTCGGCGAGAAACCCTGTCCGGCCATTACGACGAAGTGTCGCGCCGCTACGACGGCCGGCCCTACTGTGGGTATTACACGCAGGCGGAAATCAAAGAGGTGGTGGAGTATGCAAAAACACGGTTTGTTACCATTGTGCCGGAAATTGAGCTGCCCGGCCATGCGATGGCAGCACTTACTGCCTACCCACACCTCGGCTGTACGGGCGGCCCTTATGAAGTGCGCAGGGAATGGGGTGTTTCGGACGATGTTTTTTGTGCGGGCAATGACAGCACTTTTGTGCTGCTAAAAGATGTATTAGAGGAAGTCAGTGTCCTGTTTCCCGGAAAATATGTACACATTGGCGGAGACGAATGCCCAAAAGTACGCTGGAAAGTCTGCCCAAAATGCCAAAAACGCATGAAGTCGGAAAAATTAGCCGATGAACACGCATTGCAAAGTTACGTTATCAGAAGGGCAAGCCATATCCTTCAGCAACAGGGCAAAACCCTGATCGGCTGGGACGAAATATTGGAGGGCGGACTGGCACCGGGGGCGGTGGTGATGAGCTGGCGCGGAACTGAAGGCGGCATAGCAGCCGCTCAGGCAGGTCACGCAGTGATTATGACCCCCGGTTCCCATTGTTACTTCGACTTCTATCAGGGCAATCCCGCTTCTGAACCCCCGGCCATTGGAGGCCGCACCCCCATTGAAAAAGTCTATGCCTACGAACCCGTCCCCGACACCCTCACTGCCGAACAGCGCCCTTTAGTGCTGGGGGCACAAGGCAACGTGTGGACCGAGTATATGCCCACCGCCACACATGTAGAATATATGGCCTACCCACGGGCCTGCGCATTGGCAGAAGTACTGTGGACACCGGCGGCCCTGAAAGACAGCGCCTCCTTTTTTCAGCGCTTAAAGACGCATTTTGCGCGCTTAGACCGCATGGGGGTCTCCTATTCCCGCAGTTTCTACGACATAAAAACAAGATCGGAAAAGGGCAAATGGGTCATGCAATGCAACGACCCGAAGGCCATTATTCGCTATACCGAAGACGGAACCGAGCCACATACAGGGTCAAGACGCTATCAGGGTCCTTTTGTACCCAAAAAGTCCGGCATTGTGTGCGCCCGCGCTTTCGACGGCAAGGGGCCTTTGGGCAAAAGTACACCCACTCCTGTTCAATTGCATAAAGCATTGGGAAAACCCTATACCCTGCGTTTTCAGCCGGAGCGCTACAATGGCGGTGGGGAATACGCCCTCACCGACGGACAAACAGGAACGGCGCACAATTGGGACAAATGGGTCGGTTTAGTCAACCATGACTTCGATCCCGTGATTGATCTGGGTCATGTTGTCTCTTTTCAGCGTGTGATCACCCATTTTATAGACAGCAAAGCACAGTGGATTTATCCTCCACGCAGCATTCAGGTATTGGTCTCCGACGACGGACAAAATTTTCGGCCCCTTGCGGCTGTCTCCCTGCTGCCCGCTTACGAACAGGCGCTTCAAACGGTTGTTATAGAAACGCCCCGGGCGAAGGGCCGCTATCTGAAAGTGATGGCCCAAAATTTTGGGGTGATTCCTAAGGATGTACCCGGCGCGGGAAACGGGGCCTGGCTGTTTTTGGACGAGATTGTGGTGGAATAAGTAAAAGGACAGAAATAAAAAACATTATCAGACAGGGTTTCAGGATTTACAGGGTTTTTAACTATTTGTTTATCAATAACTTAATCCTGTCGCTCTTGTCAATTCTGTCAAAAGATATTATCAAATAATTCTGTCTCAGTACTTAATCGAATTTGTTAATCTTGAGACAGCCGCACTAAAAAAAACGAGTTAATTTCTATCAGGTACTCAACACCCGACAACTATGGATTCACTGACACAAATTGTACTGGGGGCTGCCTGCGGCGAAGCGGTGGCCGGCAGAAAATTGGGCAACCGCGCCATGTTGTGGGGTGCTGTAGGGGGTACCATTCCCGATTTGGATGTGCTGGCCAGTCTGTTTACCGACGAAATTACGGCCACTTCTTTTCATCGGGGCTTTATGCACTCTTTTCTGTTCGCTGTTTTGGCCCCCTGGGTGCTGGCACAGGGTACACGCTGGTTTTACGGAGCCGAGTACCACCGACGAAGGCCCTTCAAAGCGACGATGATGGCCCTGTGGCTGCTTTTTTACGTGGGGGCGGCTACAGGCATCAATTTTATCCCGGTACTCATGGGGGAGGGCCTGAACTGGTACATCCTGACACCCACCCTGCTGTTGGGAGGCTGGTTTGCCTTCAAATTGTGGCGTGACTACTATCAGAGTGACACGCGTTTGGTGGAAGTCTCGTACCGCATGTGGGTACTGCTGTTTTTCTGGTCCATTTTTACACATCCCATACTGGATTGTTTTACCCACTGGGGTACCCAAATCTGGCAGCCTTTCTCCGACCTGCGGGTACAATGGGCAACGGTATCTGTGGTAGATCCGCTTTATACCGTCCCCTTTGCCCTGTTATTGCTGGCTGCTTCCCGCCTGCACCGCGAGCGTCCCCTGCGCCTGATACTCACTTGGACGGGCATTGCATGGAGCTGTCTCTATCTGTCGTACACCGTGTGGCACAAAATGCAGGCAAGGCGCATTTTCGACGATACCCTTGCCAAAAAAGGCATTCAGTGGCAGCGGCGTGAGGTATGGCCTTCCATTTTTAATAACATCGCCTGGTATGGTGTGGCGGAAGCCGATACCGCATTTTATTTCGGAATGTATGGTTTCAATGACCGCACTCCCCACTTCGCGCCTTTATCTGTGATACCCAAAAATCACGGATTGCTACAACCGATACCCCATGACGCACGTGCTTATCGCTTTTTGCGCTGGTTTTCAGACGGCTATTACAGCGTCCTGCCTTATAGGGGAGATACTTTACAGGTGAACGACCTGCGCTTCGGGTTATTGGGCGATTCCCTGCGCGGCAAAAATTATGTCTTCCCCTTCCTGCTCTTTAAAAATGAGAAAGGAGAATGGGATGTTTTACAAAACAACCGCAATCAGGGAAGTGTGGAAGATGCCCGTAAATCGTTTGGAGCACTCTGGCAACGGGTAAAAGGGAAAAAATAAAGGGGTGTCCCAAAACAGGCTGAACTTCATTGGAAATGCTTATGTGTAAAGGCTGTCCGGAAATAGTTTGGGTAGTCCGGCAAATGTAAGGCTCTAATCACGGGATTTCCCGGTAAAACAGCCTTATATTTGAATGATCACCATAGTTTGTAATATACCCTTCAAAATGCTCCTGTCGTCTAATTTTTTTAAACCTTGCAAAACAGGCGTAGAATTTTTCTTGCTTATTTGAAATAAAAATTTTATTCTGCCAGACCTGTATTTTTAATTACTGTATAGAATAAAATTTTTTTTAAAAATAAAAAATATTGCATCTTATAGAAAAAGGCACCCAAAAAACCTTTTAAAAACTGCATAGTGCCAAATAGAAAACGGGGCTTTTTAAATATTTTAGTATCTTTGCCCCCTTTTTGGCTCGATTTTGGTTTCCTTAAACGAGTCATTTTGTTCTATATATTTTCACTTTTAACCTTTACTGCACGTCCATGCGTTATTTTTCCCTGCTCTTCGGTGCATTTTTCTGTTTGGCGTTTACGGCCTCTGCCCAGCACCGCCATTGCGCTGCCCACGACGTTTTATTACAACAACTCAGTGCGCATCCTGATCTCCGCGAAGCCCGCGAATCCATTGAGCGCCACACGGCCCACTTTATGGAAACCCAACTCCATCAGGGAGTAAGAGATCGGGTGGCTGTTACCATTCCTGTGGTAGTCAACGTGGTCTATAATACCACCAGCCAAAACATCAGTGATGCACAAATCCAATCCCAGATTGACGTACTCAATGCGGACTTTCGCAGGCTGAATGCCGACGTGAGCAACGTCCCGGCTGTGTGGCAATCGCTGGCTGCCGATTTTGAGATCAATTTTTGCTTAGCTACCCAGGACCCCACCGGTGCTGCCACCACGGGCATTCGCCGCCGTTCCACCACGTCCACTTCTTTCTCCACCAATGATGCGGTCAAGTACAACGCACAAGGCGGTTTGGATGCATGGGATCGCAACAAGTACCTCAACCTCTGGGTGTGCAACCTGAGTGGTACACTGCTCGGGTACGCCCAATTTCCTGGCGGAGCTGCTGCTACCGACGGCGTTGTGATTGATTATCAGTATTTTGGCACCATTGGAACAGCGACTGCGCCGTTCAATCTCGGTCGCACTGCTACCCACGAAGTGGGCCACTGGCTCAACCTGTATCACATTTGGGGCGATGACGGCACGGGCTGCACCGGCAGCGACAATGTGACCGATACGCCCAATCAGGGGGGATACAATTCCGGCTGTCCCACTTTTCCGAAGATCAGCTGCAACAATGGTTCCAATGGCGATATGTTTATGAACTACATGGACTACACCAACGATGCCTGTATGTACATGTTCACTGCCGGCCAAAAGACCCGCGCTCAGGCCTTATTCGCCTCCGGTGGTTTCCGCACCAGCCTGTTGACTTCCACAGGGTGTCAGCCGCCCACAGGTGGCAGTTGTGCGGTGCCTTCCGGGCTGAATGCTACCGGTATTACCCAAATTGGCGCTACCCTTAATTGGGGGGCTGCTAATGGTGCCGTCACCTACAACCTGCAATGGAAGCCTGCTTCTGCCTCTGCCTGGACCACTGTTTCGGGCCTGACCGGCACGTCTTATAGCCTGACAGGTCTTACTGCCGGGACTTCCTACAATTATCAGGTGCAAAGTGTGTGCAGCAGCGGCAGTAGTGCCTATTCTACAGCTGCGTCTTTTACCACCTCCACCTCTGGCGGCGGCGGTTGCACCGACACGTACGAATCCAACAACAGCCGCAGTGCGGCTAAGACCATTGCGGTGAATACGGATATCAATGCCTTGATTGGTTCTTCTACAGACAAAGACTGGTTCAAGTTCTCGAATACTTCTGCTACCCGCAATATTAAAGTGGATTTGACTACCCTTCCGGCAGATTACGACGTGGTGCTGTACAGAAGCTCCACGCAGCTGGGCATTTCTGAGAATGAAAGCACAGCGAATGAACAAATTATTTTCAATACCACCACGGTCTCTACGGCCTATAACATACAGGTCTATGGATTCAATGGTGCCAACAGCACTACCCAGTGCTATACCCTGCGCGTGAGTCTGAGTAGCAGCGCATGGCGTACCGACGGCACTACCGATGGCACAGTAGAGGAATTGGAAATACCCGTGGAAGGTGTAGGGTTTAAGATGTATCCCAATCCGACCGCACATGTGGTGACGGTAGAGGTACAAATGGACGCAGAGCGCGAAGTGGCTATCAGCCTCGACGATTTCTCCGGTCGCACTGTGGGCCAACAGACCCGCGTGATGACCAAGGGAGACAATATGGTGCGCTTCGACGTAGGCAATTTACCGGAAGGAATGTACTATATACGGGTGCGCAACGGCGAAAAAACTGAGGCCCGCAAGCTGGTTGTGCGCAGATAAAAGAAGTACACTGAAGCATGAAGCATTTACAGGCCCCGAAAGTGGTCTGTATAACATACAAGGTGAAAAGCGTAGCGTCGGCTGGCGAAAGCGGGTCGGCGCTGCGCTTTTTTCAAAGGAATTCTATGGGCAGGTGTGGGTTTTTCGGCTTCCCTGGCTTTATGCCATTTTCCCGCTTTCTATGCTGACCACTCCTTTGTGGGCCAATCCCTGAATCATGGGCAGAAGTTGCCCGAATCGCGCATCGGCCGTGAGACCCTTTTTCCAACGGGCATAAATCTGTTGTCCGATCACCGCGTTTTTGAATAAACCAAAGACGTAATAAAAAAGGAGCGCACGCAGGTCACGGCCGCTTTTTTCGGCGTAGCGCCCGGCGGCCTCGGTGCGCGTCAGGTTGCCCGGCATCCAGGTGACGTTGAAGCGGCGCATGGCTGTTCCGTCGCCTGCTTCTACCCACCACGCCAGTGCTGCCCCTAAGTCCATCAGCGGATCGCCCACAGTGGCCATTTCCCAATCCAACACGCCGCTGACCACTGGTGTGTCGTGGGCCGTAAACAACACATTGTCAAATTTATAGTCATTGTGCAGGAAGGCGGGCGCAGGCGATACGGGAAGGTTTTTGGGCAGCCATTCGGAAAGGTTCTGCATGGAGGCGATATCATCGGTTTGCGCCGCAAAATACCGTTTTACCCAGCCTTCCACCTGCCGTTCCACGTAGCCTTCCGGTTTTCCCAGACTAATCAGACCGGATTTTTCCATTTCCAGACTGTGCAGCGTCGCCAGATTGTCTATCAGGGCCTTGCCCATTTGTCGCCATTGTGCTTCCGTCAGGGTATTTTCTGCCACTTGGCCCGGTCGGAGTACTACCCCCTGTAGGTACTCCATGATGTAGAAAGGAGCGCCGATGACGGCTTCGTCGGCACAAAAGGCCAGCGGAGCAGGCACACGGTCGTAAACAGGGCGCAACAAACTCAATACCCGGTACTCCCGATCCATGTCGTGGGCGGACTTAATATTGGCTCCGACAGGCGGGCGGCGCAGCACAAAAGTCCCCCGGTCTGTTTCCAACAAATAGGTCAGGTTGGAAAATCCGCCCGGAAATTGGTGAATCCGGACAATTTGCCCAACCCGGGGGGCATTTTCGGAAAGCCATTTGTTTAAAATGTCGGCATTTAAGCCCTCTCCGGCACGTGTGGCTATGACATCGGACATAGAATGAAAATCAAGTAAACCTAAAAAGACCTAAACGGACAAAAAGATTTTTAATTTTTGAGGGTTGAAAGCAGGTACCCGAGAAGAGGGATCGCATACTTAGAAAGGGTACACATTTTTCCGGAAAATCCGGGTTAGTTCTTTGATATGTCAGAAATAGAAAAAAGGGGGGGGATTTGTGTTTCTCAAGCATAAAATTCCCCACCCACGCGCCAAAGCGCCCACAAAGATATTGTAAATTTTCTGCACTAAGTAGTCCCCGGATGGTCATCACAGGGTCAATTTAGTCGTCGCATTTGTCCAATGGCCAGTCTGATGGCATAATATGCCTCACCGGTAAGAATTGGTTTACCGTGAGACCTTCCAAGTCTGAAGGCAGAAGGCAGGTGAACCAGGGGTAGCCCAATTTTACTGCCCCACCGCCACCTTCAGCACCTGCACCACCGCTCCGTCGCGCAACACCGTGAGCAGATAGACACCCGGTGGGTGGCTGCCCGCGTCAAAGGACTCCGGCAGGTCGGGATCGAAGGCGCGGCGCTCTAAGAGGCGGCCCTGCGGGTCGTGGAGCAGCGCCTCGTAGCGCCCCGCCGAGAGCGGCACTCCCAATACCGACACTAAGGTAAACACCCCGTCTGTGGGTACCGGAAAGACCGTGAAGGGCCGCCGCGCCGCCCTTTTGGCCTGCCCCACCGACAGCACCCCCTCCTCCGGCCCGCAGCCCGGATACAGACAGCCCATGCTGTCGGTTTTGACCACCCACGCATCGAACACATAAGGCGCGCTGATGGCATACAGGGTGTCCAATCGCAGACCCGTAAACACCATATCCCCATTGGGAAGGGCTTTGCCTGCAAAAAATTCTGTACCTTCGGCACCTTTTCTAAAATCGTCCACCGTGCGTTCCCACAGCAACTTCCCCGCAGGGCTGAGGCACATCAGATAGGCCACATAATCCCGAGGCCGCACAGTATCCGGAAATCTGCCTTGCTGATCTGTCCCACAGATCACTATATTCCCCGAAGGAGTGGTCAGCACATCATAGAGGTCGTATGAGCGGAGGGAATCGGATTTTACCCATTCCAACTGACCTGCCGCATCTAATTTAAAGACAAGACCGGGTTGAACAGCGTAATCCCAACTCAAACGTTCTGTCTCAATGTTCCAAAGGCATACATAGCCCTGTCCTTTGGGCAATACCGCCAGATCAATCAAGTTGCCCCCTCTATGGGAGTTGGGGTATTGGGTGCGCCAGGTGCTGTTGCCGTTTTTATCCAATTTTTCCACAAAAGCGTACCACCTGTTGCTCCTGAGCGTGAAGTAGGCCAGAACGGCTCCGCTATCCGGGGTGGCTTCCGCGTCTATGCCGTTGTAATTGCTCCAGGTCGCATCGGGATGAAAACGCTGCCAGGCCACCCTGCCGCTTCGGTCAAAAGCCGTCAGTCGCCCCCGGTATTTGTTGGTCAGGGAGTCCTGATAGCCAATGGTGGTAAAGACCTTATCCGGTCCGGTATCAATGTCCCGCGACAGGTCGCTGTTCCACTTCATCAGGGCTTGTGTATAATCCAGACGACCCAGATAACGCCCGTCGTGGATGCTGTACTTTAGGATGGAAAAACCGTCTATTTTATGTTGATATTCGGCCTGTATCAACAGGGTGTCGTACCAGATGGCCGCCGCTTCTGCATGGTTAAAACTGAATGTATCCTAAAGGATTATTTTCCATACTTCATTACCGAAATTATCCACTTTGATAATACCGTCACAAAAATTCAGAGAGTCGTAATCGCAAAGACCTTTTATAATGGCATAATATGCCTCACCGGAGGAAATTATTCCAACACTATTATCATTTCCATTTCTCAGATCAAAGTGCTTGGCCCAGTAGGGTTGGGCAAAAGCATAAACTGAGAGACCTAAGTAAAAACTCAATAATAATATTATACGCATGATGAAATGATCTAAAGAGTAAAAAAACGTTCATCTCCTTTTAAGGTGAATAAAGCCCTTTATTCACCTTAAAAGGAGATGAATGAAAAATTCAATTATTTCAAAAGCGCCAGACGATTGACCGCCAGGAGTTTCTGGGATTGTAGTATGCGCACCGTGTAAATACCCTCCGGTAGGCCATGCAGATCAAGGGACTGATCGCCTTCATTGAGGAAGGACAATGGTAAGTGAATATATGGAACAATAAGCACCTCAGTAAAATCAGTTCCTTTGTCACACAAATACGCGATAATTAAGGCATTATCACAGAAATAAATTTACTTTGGTACTCAGTTCATTAGGAATTATCAAAATATAAAGAGGGTGAAGTGATGGTTTTCCATTGCGAACCAACCCAGACTTTACCCCTGACGCAAAAGCAATTACGGGGGCAATGTTAATCTACATTCCTGACACAGGCAAGTAATGGCAAAAATTTTTATTCATTTAACACTTTTTTTCTCCAAAAAGACCTCTGTTGACCCGATTTATCAGGTGTGATATTCACAAAGCAGACAAGTCGGTGCTTTTTCTTTCCGTTTATTCCCCGTACCTTTGCTTCCGTTTTTTGACAGGATGCCTTTCCGGATCAGTAACCAGTCGAATTTAACTTGTGTCAGCAATGTTCACTTTGAGTTACTATCTGTTAAAATTCTAAAAAGTGCCATCCTGACGACGCAGGAGGAAGCATCCGGCCATGCTCAAACACCCGTTTTTCACGCCCGGGCAGATGCTTTACTCCGTTCAGCATGACACTCAGGTTAAATTTATTTGCTTCTTTGCGATGTATCCATTTGTCGAAAATCTACGCGCCCTGCTGCAACAAGGAGAAACCACGCAGGCCCTTTCGATGCTCATTCAGAGCTTACAGGAAAAGGGCAGTCACCCCGACATTTTGCGCACCCTGCGCGTGGTGGAGGCGGGACTGAACAAAGGCCGACAGGACGAATTGAAGGGTCTGCTCACTTCCGCAGAAGCCCAAATCCTGTACAACAAGGCCAACAATGCCGTGTTGGAGGCGCTGGACGACATTGAGCGAGGGCCGCAGCCCTTGCAAAAGGCGGGCCTTCGCCGCATCGGTTGGATAGCAGGCATAGGGCTGGCCGGGGTGGTGGTGGCCGCTTTTCTGTATTTTTCGGGCCGGAAAGGCACCGACAGTTGCCCGGAATTTGGCGACACGCGCCCCTACATTTTGATCCTGCCTTTCGCAAATCTGCGGGCTTCCAATGAAGTAAAAGCCGCTGCTCTGATTAAAACCCGCATAGACGAAATTGCTCAAAAAAACAATTTCCCCCTGTCGGCCAAAGTGTACACGGCATACGAGGGCAATTTGGAGAGTTTCGACCGCGACGCGGCTCTGGCCTGCCGACAGCAATGCGGTGCCAATATGGTCATCTGGGGCTTTTACGAAAGCAAAGAAAACGCGGATTCGCTGCGCTTGGATACGCGCTTTTTGTTTGGAGCAGACAACCAGACGGGTGGAACGGGCTTCCGGTCTTTTGCGGGTTTGCCGGAGGTGACTTCCGCCCAATCGCTGCGCCGCCTCGACGATGTGGTTTTTTCTCTGTGCAGCTGGGTGGCATACGCGAGCCGACGCGACTCTCTGGCTTATAAATGGCTGAATAAGATCAAAGAAAAAGCGCCCCACGACCAGGAAATGATGCGCCGCATGACTACCGAATTCTCAAAAAACCAAACCGTTCGTTAATAGGCCCCTGCCGTAAACCAAAAAATCAGGAAAATACGTTACTGCATGCGCCGCTATTGGCTTATACGGCGCATTCGCTACATCATGAAATCCAATCCAATGTCCTTTTCGGTGGCCTGCCGGCGACCGACCTTTCTTCTTTCACTTTTTTTACTGCATGGTTCGCTCTTTTATGCCCAAAAAATATCGCCCCCGCCCGCTGCAAAAGGGGTGGCGGAGATTTGCAACAATGGCATAGACGATGACGGCGACGGGCTGATTGACTGCTACGATCAGGAGTGTACCTGTGCGCCGGGGGTATGCGACAGCTTTTACTATACCACCTGCAATGCCGATTGTTTTTTTCAGCCACCCTGTAACAACATCCAGTTGGGCATCCAGTGGATCAGCGAAGCGGAGACGGGCACCTATTCTCCTTTGGTGGCAGGCGATATGGACCGCGACGGCATTCCCGATGTGGTGGTTATTCGTTCTTTTGCGCCCGACACCCGGGATATTTACATCCTGAACGGCGCAGATGGTAAAATTAAAGTACACATTGTGGGAGAAACCACCTACCCCGGTGGCACTGCACCCGCTATTGCTGATCTCGATAAAGACGGCTACGGCGAATTGGTCGTGGTGGGGCAGGATCGCTTTTTGCGCTGCTACGAACACGACGGCACCCTGAAATACCGCAGCCCGCAACCAGTGGGCTACAATCCGGGCTACAACCACTCGGTGCCCAACATTGCGGATTTCGATTATGATGGCTGGCCGGAAGTAAATATCGGCAATCAGGTATATAACGGACAAACAGGGGTTTTACTGGCTCAGGGTACCGCTTCCATGTCGGCGGGCGAACACCCGGCGCGGGTGGCGCAGGTGCGCTCCTGGGCATCGCCGGTGGCGGTGGATGTGCTGCCCGACGGTGCCTGCCCCGATTGTCAGGGCCTGGAAATTGTGGCAGGCAATTCCGTGTTGTCGGTCAATTTGCAAACAGGCACGGTGACCACGGTGGTAAAATGCCCCAATGCCTATTCAGACGGTTTTACGAGCATTGCCGACATGGACCGCGACGGCGATCTGGATGCCATTGTGCAGGGACGAAAAAACGGCCGCAACACGGTTTATTGCTGGGAAATAGAGACTCCGACCATTTTGCGCGAATTTCAATTGCCCAATAACTACGCCGAAGGTGCTTCCCGGGTCAATATTGCAGACCTGAATGGCGACGGCAAATTAGAGATCAGTTTTGTGGCACACCCCAAACTGTTTGCCCTGAAAAATGATTTTACGGTTTTGTGGAGCAACGATATCACGGATTTATCTTCCATTACCTGCTCCAGCGTGTTCGATTTTTGCGGCGACGGCTCCGCTGATGTGATTTATCGGGGTGAAGAAAAATTACAGGTCTTGGACGGTGCGACCGGGGTTGTTAAATGGGAAGATGCCTGCATTTCTGCTACCCACATCGAAAATCCGTTGGTGTTGGACGTAGATGCCGACGGACAAACAGAAATTCTCATACAGTGCGGGAGCAACGGCTCCAAAAATTTTGGGAAAGTGATTGCCTACGAGGCCATTGGTACTCCCGGCATTGCATCGCGCCGGGTCTGGAACCAGCACGCTTTTTTCAATGTGAACATCAACGACGACCTGAGCGTACCCGTCCACCAGCAAAACCCGCACATTGTGGGCGACAGTCTGAAACTGAACGGCTTTTTGAACCAGTATTTCAATCCGACCTTCCCGGCTCCCGATGTGGTGCTGAGTTTTCAGAATGTGCGCTGTGAACGCGATTCATTAGTATTGACCCTGACCGCCCGCAATATCGGCGACAATGTGGTGCCCGCCGTCACGCCCCTGACGGCTTATAAAGGCAATCCACAGCGAAGTGCCGCTCCCTGGGTACATACGGCCCCTTTCGGATTCAATTTGCAACCCGACAGCACCCGTATTTTTACTTTTAAAATGCCCCGCACCGCCAACGATACGGTTTTTGTCATTTTTAATGATGACCATTCGGTGGCTACGCCTTTTAAAGTAGATAAAGATTTTCCTTCCACCACGCTGGGCGAATGCAGTTTTACGAATAACATCATTTCTTTCCTGTACAAATATGCGCCGCCGACCCTCAATCTGGGCCGCGACACCGCCATTTGTCACAATGGCACCTTAGCGCTAAATGCCACAGGGGCCAATTATGTTTCCTTCCAATGGCAGAATGGGGCCACCACGGCGCAATTCACGGCACCGGGACCGGGCCTCTATTCGGCTACGGTGACGGATGTGTGCGGCATTGTGCAGACCGACAGCATTGTGGTCACGTTGGACACTGCCACGGTGGCGCGCATCGGTTCCGACCGCACCATTTGTCAGGGCAAAACCGTCCGGCTTTTCGAATCCGGTTTTGATACTTATACCTGGTCACCTGCCAGTGCGGTCAATTGCGCCACCTGTGCCAGCGTGCAGGCCGGGCCTTCCGCCAGCGGGCGCGTGGTGCTGACGGCGGGGCTGAAAAACGGTTGTGTCAGCCGCGATACGGTGTTTATTACGGTGCGCGATACTTTTTATGTGCGCATAGACACCACCATTTGTTACGGGCGTACAGTGCGCTGGAATGGCGTGGACATAGAACCGGACAGTGTCCGGGTGTTTGCCCTGCAAAGTCGCTCCGGTTGCGATTCCACGGTGCAGGTGCGCGTCAAAGGAACCAGCGTGGGGACTTATCAGGTCAGGGTGGACACAGCAGTGTGCCTCGGCTCTACGCTTTCCTACAACAACACGGTTTTCCGGCCCGGCGACAGTCGGGTGTTCTTTCTGTCGGCCCGCAGCGGATGCGATTCCACCGTTTCGCTTCGGGTGCTGCCTAAAGATACGTTTTATACTACCGAAAAAAGAACCATTTGTGCAGGCGACACTTCCCTGATTTTTGGCGGCCCACAGGACAAAACCGGGATTTATCGAAAAAAATTCACGGCGCGCAACGGTTGCGACTCTACCCATTTGGTGGACCTGACCGTATTGGATCCCATTTCGATTGCGTTGGATATGGCTCCGGCCTGTGTGAAAGAACCCACCGGCGCAATTAGTGCCGACGTTTCAGGTTCAGCCGGGCCTTTCGCCCTGCGATGGAGCGAACCCGGTCTGAGTGGCAATCCGGTGCGCAACCTGCCCGCCGGACGCTACGCCCTGACGGTGACCGATGCCAACAGGTGTACGGAAACCGCCCAGACAGAAGTAACAGAATACCCGGCCATCCGCTTTAGCGTCAGGGCAGATTCGGTGCGCTGTTTTGGAGAGACCAATGGTCTTATTGCCATTCAACGCGCGGACACGACGCTGGTTTTCAGTTTGGACGACAGCAATTACCGGCGCGACACTGTTTTTAAAGCCCTGAAAGCAGATCGCTATGCGGTTTTTGCAGAAGACACCTACGGTTGTGTGGATACCCTTTCGGTATCGGTTGGGGAGCCACCGCAACTGTTTGTCAGGTTGCCCGCAGACACTACTTTGGTACTCGGAGATTCATTGCCGGTGCGCATCCGTACCACAGCAGTGCGTCCATTGCAGTATCAGTGGGCTGACAGCAGTTTTATCAATGGTTGTGTGCGCTGCCCCAACCCTGTGTTGCGTCCGGTGCGGACCCGCACTTACAGCCTCACCGTGACCGACACCGAAGGCTGCACGGCCACCGATGCTGTTTCTATTGCCATTAACCGCGTGGTGGGGGTCTATCAGGCCAATGCTTTAGCCCCTGAAAGCAGCAGAAATGGCGTTTTCTGGCCGAGCTTTGGGCCTGCCACGCGCATTATCCGGCGTTTTACGATTTTCGACCGCTGGGGAACCAATGTGTATGAGCGCAGTGACGTGCAACCGCAAGACCTTTCGCATGGCTGGGACGGGCGCTACAAAGACCGCTTTGCCGAACCGGGGGTGTATGTATGGCTGTTGCAGGTGGAGCTTTGGGACGGCACCACTGAATTGCTGCGAGGAGATGTTACTGTAATTCGGTAGATTGAAAGATTAGCCTGTTGTCTTAACTCAATACCTGCAACCTTGCAAATTTGATGACGATGCGGCGCTCCGGCATGTCGTCGCCTTCAAAGCGAATGGCGGCTACCTTGTTGTCTTTGGGGCCTTCCACCTGTATCACCGTTCCTTTTCCGAACTTCAGGTGCAGCACAGTGGCCCCTGTCACGATGTCTTCTATGGGTGATGCACTGAAATTGGGTGGCGCGGCAGTGGGAGCAGCGGGTTTGAAGGCCGGACGCGGTCTGGAAAAATTGCCTCCTACTGCCGCTTTGGACAGTCCGGGGGCCGCAGTGGCCGACGCGGCACTTGGGTTGTTGCTGCCTATGCGGGCGCTGCCGAAGCCGTTGTACAGTTCGTAGTGCTTGGCTTGTATTTCTTCCAGAAAACGCGAGGGCTGGCTAATGCGAATTTGGCCGTTGCGGTAGCGATTTTGGGCAAAAGACAGGGTCAGAAATTCCTTAGCGCGGGTAATGGCTACATAAAAAAGACGGCGCTCTTCGTCTAAACCATTGGCATCTGCCTGCGACATATAGGAAGGGAAAAGCGACTCCTCCATGCCGGTCACAAAGACGCTCTTAAATTCCAGTCCTTTGGCGGCGTGGACGCTCATCAGGGTGATGTGTTCGCGGTCGTCGGTTTCAGCATCTGCTTCCGTCAGCAGGGTGATGGTTTGCAAATAGGCGGCCAAAGAACCGCTGTTCACGCCCTCGCCCAGCGGGTCGGGCGCATTGTCGGCAAATTCACTGATGGCACTCAGCACCCCCTGTACGTTTTCCAAACGACTTACACCCTCCGGGGAGGTGTCTGCTTTCAGGCTTTCTAAAAGGCCGGACTTCTTCAAAATATCCGCAGCCAGGATATAAGCAGTATCGTGTGCAGTGCGTTTTTGCCATTCTTCGGCCATTGTTTTGAAGCTGAGAATGGCCTTTTTGGCGCGGTCTGTTACCTCCAAGCCCGGGTGGGTCAGGCTTTCCCACATGGTTTGCCCGTTCTGACCGGCAATTTGGCTTAGTTTATCAATGGTAGCGTCGCTGATGCCCCGTGTGGGATAGTTGATGATGCGGCGCAGGGCCTCCTCGTCGCGTGGATTCACGGCCAGTCGCAAGTACGCAATGAAATCTTTTACCTCTTTGCGGGCATAAAAAGAAAGCCCCCCGAACACGCGGTAATGCAAATTGAGGCGGCGCAGGTGCTCTTCAAATTTTCGGCTTTGGGAATTGGTGCGGTATAAAATCGCAATCTCCGAATTGGGCAGGTGATAGCGGTTTTTTTGTTCCAAAATGAGATCTGCCACGCGGCGACTTTCTTCGTCGTCGGTTTGGCACTTGATGAGCTTGATTTTCTGACTGTCTGTTCGACTTGTCCAAATGGTTTTTTGTAACTGTCGGCGGTTGTAAGCGATCACCTCATTGGCGGCATGGACAATGTGTTCCGTACTGCGGTAATTTTGTTCCAGTTTATAAATTTTTAAGGCCGGAAAATCCCGCTCAAAATTCAGGATGTTGTCTATGGTGGCTCCGCGAAACGCATAAATACTTTGTGCATCGTCGCCGACCGCAAAAAGATTTTCCGCGCTGCCGGGGTAGCGCGTCAGCTGCCGCAAAATGCCATATTGCAGATAATTGGTATCCTGAAATTCGTCCACATGGATGTACTTGAACTTTTGCCGATATTTTTCCAACACCTGATCGGGGTTTTTTTCAAAAAGGTGGTACAGCTGCCACAAAAGATCGTCGAAATCCATTGCCCCGGAGCGGCGGCAGCGGGCCATGTACTTTTCATAAATATCTACCGTGAAGGGTTTTTTTGCAGCGCGATCTTCCTCCATCCATTGGGCATTTTCGCGGTAAATGGCCGGAGAATACATATTGCTTTTGGCTAAAGAAATACGCGAACGAATGGCACCCACATTATAGACTTCGGGCGACAAGTGCATTTCTTTAATAACCGCCCGCAACACCGAAGTGGTATCTTCTGTATCGTAAATGGTAAAAGAGGCAGGAAAACCTATTTTGGACGCTTCCATGCGCAGAATGCGGGCAAAAATGGAGTGAAAAGTGCCGGCCCAAACAGATTGCGCCCGTGCGCCTGTCACCTTTTCAATCCGCTCTTTCATCTCCCGCGCCGATTTGTTGGTAAAGGTCAGGGCCAGTATTTCCCACGGCGCTATCCCCTGCTCCAACATTTGGGCAATGCGGTAGGTCAGGACGCGCGTTTTGCCCGACCCGGGGCCGGCAATCACCAGAACCGGGCCTTCCGTGTTGGTCACAGCAGCGCGTTGTACGGCATTGAGTTCGTCTAAGTAGTGCTTCATATTGTTCGGGTTTACTGGTCAGAAGCGGCAAAGATAAGCGTTTACAAAACATTTTTACAAAAAAGGCAAACATTTTGTTTTGTTTGGTTTTTATATATGTTTGAAAAAACACTGCTATTTCAAAAAGTGTTGTACCTTTGTCGGCTCCATCTTCATTTTTTGTATTATGAAATATTTTAGTACTTGTTTTTTATTTTGCATACTACTGTCGGCGCGCCTTACTGCGCAAATCACCAGCGATCCTGTTTTTCCTACTATTGATGACAATATTACGATTACCTACGATGCCACCCAGGGAAATGGGGTACTGAAAGGGGTGAGTCCGGTATATGCCCACATGGGCCTCATTACCAATGAGAGCACTTCTCCGAGCGACTGGAAATGGGTGGCTACGACTTGGGCGAGTACCACTGCGCCTGCTCAAATGATGGCAGATGGCCCCGACAGGTGGAAAAAGATTTTTAATATTCGGACTTTCTTTAATATCCCGCCCGGCGTTACGGTGTTGCGTCTGGCCTTTGTATTTCGCAACGCAAGCGGTTCCATTGTAGGCCGGGCTGCCGATGGAAGTGATATTTTTTATGACGTTTATCCGGTTAACGGCCCGTTGGCTACGCGCCTTTTGCAACCCACTGCTCCTGTTTTTCTTTTGAAAACGGGCGACCAAATTCCGGTTTGGGCGGCGGCATCCAAATCGGGCGACCTTTTTTTGTACGATAATGGCCAGGAAATGGCCAAATCGGTCGGTAAAACCCTGACGACCATATTAACTGCCGGCAGTCCCGGTTTGCACCGCGTCAACTTTGTGGCAGTGGCAGGCAGTGAACGAGATACCAGTTTTTTCTCCTATATTATTCCTGAAAACCTGACCCGCCAAGACCCTCCGGCAGGCACAGAATTGGGCGTGCAATACACCGGCAATACTTCAGCGCGCCTGACGCTTTATGCACCGGGCAAACAGGTCATCTATGCGGTGGGCGATTTCAGCAATTGGGAGGTTTTGCCCGCCTATCAGATGCGGCAAAGCAACGATGGCAACACCTGGTGGATAGATGTGTCGAATCTTCCTGCCAATCGGGTGACGCGCTATCAATTTTTGGCAGATGGCACTTTGCGCATCGCCGACCCTCTGAGCGAACTGGTGCTTGATCCCTGGAACGATCCTTTTATTCCGGCTGCTACTTATCCCAATCTGCCCGCCTACCCCACTGGTTTGGCAAAAGGCATTGTGTCGGTGCTGCACCCCGGAAAAACGCCTTTCAACTGGCAGGCGACCAATTATAAACGCCCCAAAAAGACCCACCTGACGATTTACGAACTGCTGATTCGTGATTTTGTGGCCACCCGCAATTACCAGACCCTGGTGGATACGCTCGATTATTTAGAGCGGTTGGGCATCAATGCCATTGAACTGATGCCCGTCAATGAGTTCGACGGCAATCTCTCCTGGGGGTATAACCCCGCTTTTCACAAGGCTTTGGATAAGTTTTATGGCAGTCCCGAAGCGTTTAAAACCTTTGTGGACGAATGCCACAAGCGCAACATTGCGGTTATTGTGGATGTGGTTTTTAACCATGTTACCGGCTCCAGCCCGCTGGCACAATTGTACTGGGATGCTGCCAACAATCGCCCGGCTGCCAGCAATCCGTGGCTCAACCCCACGGCGCGTCATGATTTTAATGTGTTCAACGATTTTAATCATGAGAGTGCTGCCACCAAAAATTATACTAAAAACTGCCTGAAATATTGGTTAAACGAGTATAAGATAGACGGTTTCCGGTTTGACCTTTCCAAAGGCTTTACCCAAAAGAATACCATTGGCAGTGTCAGCAATTGGGGCGTGTATGATGCTTCACGCATTGCCATTTGGAAAGACTATAACAGCTTCATCGCCTCCGTGGATCCGACGGCCTATGTGATTTTAGAACACTTTGCCAACAACGACGAAGAAAAAGAATTGGCTGCCAATGGCATGATGCTTTGGGGGAATATGCACGGTGCCTACAAAGAGGTGGCACTTGGCTACGCGGCGGGTACAGGTACCAGCCTGAATGGTATCTCTTATAAGGATCGCGGATGGGCGCAGCCGCACCTGGTGGGTTATATGGAAAGCCACGACGAGGAACGCATTGCGGTGGAATGCCTGAGCTTCGGTAATAATGTGGGCGGCAACAATGTAAAAACCCTGCCTGTAGCGCTCAAACGCATGGAAATGCTGACCAATCTGCTTTATACCGTGCCGGGGCCGAAAATGTTGTGGCAGTTTGGAGAACTGGGCTACGATTTCAGCATCAATTATTGCGAAAACGGCACCGTCAACCCCAATTGCCGGGTGGGCAATAAACCCATTCGCTGGGATTATTATCAAAATGCCTCCCGCCGCCGCCTGTACGATGTGACGGCTGCTTTGCTGCACTTGCGCCACTCGTATGATGCCTTTGAAAGCACTAACTTTCAGTTGGGTATTGGCGCAGGTCGCGTACGCACTGTACGGCTCATCGGAAGCAATCTGAAAGTCTATGTAATGGCCAACACTGAACTGACTCCACAGACAGTAACTGCCAATTTTCCGAACACAGGCACTTGGTATGAATATTACTCCGGCAGAACCCTTGATGTAACAGCTACCAACCTTTCTGTCAGTCTGCAACCCGGTGAATTTCGCCTTTATACAGACCGTTTTGTGCCGGTCCCTGCCGGATTGAGTACGCCGACGGCTGAGGTAACAGGGGCTTTTACTGAGCTGAATGCTTTTCCCAATCCGGTAGAAGAGCGTGTATTGGTACAGTTTTCCCTGCTGAAAGCGGCGGATGTGCAATTGGAAGTGCGCGATCTGGCGGGTGTCCTCATATACGCCGAGGCATTGGGAAGGCGGCCCGCAGGTGACCAAATGGAAGAAATCGCGTCCGATCAATGGTCTCCGGGCTGCTACGTGCTGCTGGTACGAGACGCAGAAGGAGGTCGCGCCTTGCGCAAATTGATTAAAATGTAACGCAAAATGCCTATAGACATTATTTGTGTAGCCGTATTCGCCTATGGCTGCTGGCAAGGATACAACAGGGGGATTATCGGTACGATTTTCAACCTGTTGGCCTATGTGTTTGGTACCATCATTGCCTTTAAGGTGGCTCCGCTGACCACTGACCTGCTGGAGCGGCTTTTCAACTCCAACAATCCCGCCATGTACATTGCTGCCATCGTGGTGAATCTGTTAGTGATTTTTTTCATCCTGCGGCAGGCGGCCAATGGCATGGAAAGTATTTTGGAGGCAGCCTATCTGGGGCAGGTGAACCGCATGCTCGGTGCCCTGCTGACCGGGGGCTTTATGGTATTAGTTTTCAGCGTATTGTTATGGTTTGTGACTAAGGTAGAGTTTATCAGCGATGCCACTCTGGCACAGTCGCGTACCTATCCGGTTTTGGAAAAACTGCCCCTTCGCGCCAAAGAAATAACCATTCGCTTCCGTCCGCTGGCGGAAACCCTTTGGGAGGATACCATGCGCTATATCAACCGCTTAGACACCTATAAAAGCAGCGCCAAGAATACCGAGGCCGGCAAACCCAAAATATACGAAATTCCCGATGATGGCAATGCCATTGAGGAAGACGTAAATGCGCCGGACGATGCGCCGCCTGCCCGTATTTATAAACCGCAGGACAATGGAACGGGGATAGAGGAGTAATGTGCGACTACACCCAGACCGGGAAAATGCGTTTGCCTTGCCAGACAAACGCGTTTTCCCGCCACTTTTTTGTTTTTCTGTGATCGAAAATGAGCAGATAACCGGCTTCCAAGCCAAGCCGCTCTAAATAATCGGACAGCTGCCGAAGACCTTACTCATGGGTCTTTTCGCCGTGCCACAATTTGAGTTCCACCACATAGCGGTGTTCATGGTAGGTAATGAAAACATCCAAACGCTTTTCTTCCGAAATTTGTGGTTCTTTCAGAGCATAGCCGTGTCCATTGAGAATAGGTTTGAGAAAAGCCAGAAAAAGCAGGCGACCTTCTCTTTCTAAAAAATCGCGATTTTTTATGCTTTGCTCCTCGCGCATCATTTCCTGAAACTTCCTCAGGACTTTGCGAACATCCAAGTGGTTGCCAGGCAGTCAAAAAGCATCATCATAGCGCTTCAGGACTGCTTCAATGAGCAGGAGATCTAAAAACATGTTGCAAAAACGCGCTTCATCTGAAAAAACAAGATCGCCTACCCCTTCAAAACTTGTGCTGAATACGATGTAATCAGCCCTTTTTTGAAGAGTAGCCAACAGGGCAAACAAGGTCGTGGTCTTGCCGTATTGTCGGGGACGGTTAATAGCGAAATACAATCCTTCCTCTACCATTTCAAGAATACGGGCAAATTTGGCGGAAGTATCAGCCATATAGTGTTGCCCCGGAATGCAACTGCCCGTAACGTTGAAACGTCTTTTCATTCCACAAAAATACAATTTAGCAGGAATGCGCTATTCGGAGGAACAAAAATATTTTTCTACCTCCTACTCTGCTACTACGCGCCGGGTTGCTTTTCCGGACGCTCCCTCCGCAGAGATAAAATACACGCCGGGAGGCAGCCCTTTGCGCTCTAAAAGCAATGACGCGCCCTCGGTTACAAGGTGAGAACGGACAATTTTACCGGTCAAATCAGTAATCTCCACTTGCAACGGCCCTTCAGGGCGATTTTCAAAATGAAGGGTGGTAGTGGTCTGCCACGGATTGGGCGATATGTAAAACCCAAAATCGGGACGTATCGGCAGGGGCTGACCAGCCCGCTCTGAGGAAATCACCCGACAGCGCCCACTGCCTACTTTTACATCCACTTTTTGATACAGGCGGTTGACTGCCACTACCGATGGTTGCAGGCAAAAAGGTTCGCCGGTCAGTTTTCGGTATTTTATGCGCAGCACGGCTGTGGGGTTTTTGTGAACAGGAATGGAATTTTCGGCAGTACCCAGCACGAGTATCCGGCCCTCCCTGTTGAATTGTATCTGCCCTGCAAATCCGGGAGTTAAACTTTCGATGCGCTCGATCTCCACACCGCGCACGGAAAAATCCAGGCCCACCAATCCTTCTGCAGGATTCAGCATACTGATCTGAAAGGTCTGACTGGCAGAACTGAAACCCGACACACCCAATTGCACCACTTCGTCGGGGTTGTACAGGCCACCGGGAAACTGGCAGGGAAAACGCAAATTCCAATATTCGTTTTTGGCACCATATTGTACACATTCCTGTAGCAGGGCCGCATCATAGACATCCAACTGGCCATCAGCAAACAAATCGGTACAAGCCGAAGCGGATTTCTTTTCGAGGATGCCTGTCAGACAGGCTTTTACGTCTTCGGCATTGCGCACCCCGTTGCGGTTCCAGTCGCCGTGGTATATGGTACCGCCGCATTTTCCCTCGCAATCCGGTTGGGCATTGCCAAAGCGCACCCCTGCACAGTCGGTATAGGGTGTACAGGGCGCGGAGAGGCGCAGCCGGGGCTTGCCGTCTTTGCCATAAGACAGATCGAAGCAGGCTTGGCCCCAGTTATTATCATAGCCTTTTTCCACACGCCCCAGCAAATCCGGCTGGCGCGTCCAGTTGACGCGCACCGCCAGCGTGTAGAGACCCGCCGCCAGTCCGCTTATATCCAGCGACTGACAGGGCAGGGTGCGTTCGTAGAAGTCGCCGCAACCCGCCGAAATGCCCATGTTGCGGCAGCTGTATTTGCCGAGGCCGCCGTCGTTGCATTCGCGGTCGAACAGGCAAAAGCCCACCTTGGAGCCTCCTGCCAAGCGTTTGCCTTTTGCGTCAAACAAGATATATTCGGCGTAGCCCCGGTAATGCCAGTGTTGGTGACAAATGTCCCAAAAAAAGCGGCCATCGTTTTTGGAAGTGTCCGGCGGTGGCGCACCTACGTAGAAATCGCGATTGCCAATATTCTTCACATAGGTGCCAAACTCCAGCATCCAGCGGTCTTTTACCCCCCGAAAACAACCGTCTATAATGCCGCATTCAGTAGGAGCCGGTATAAATTGCAGGCGCAACTGATTGCGGATGCTGTCTTCTATGACCAACAAATCGGGGCCGTCGGTACAGCGCGGATCGTCGGGGTAAATACAAATGTCCGTTATTTCGGCTAATGGATTATAGTTACACGCCTTAGCATCCATACAACCTTTTACAGGGCCTTTATAGGTAAAAACCGCCTGTACCGAATCGGTCTGGCAAAGGCTGTCGGTGTAGGCAATGCGGAAAAAGTAGGGCTGTCGGGCAGCCAGATAAAGGGTTGCTAAAGCACCTTTGTTGGTACATCCCTGATTGGAGAAGAAGAGCGCACCCGTCGGCCCGTTGGAAAGCAACGCGCCATTACAGGTGCTGTACACCCAAATACCGGCAGCACAGGTTTTGGCACCCGCACAGGTGGACAGTTCGTAGGTGCCATTGACCGTCGGTGTGAATCTGTACCACGCTTCGCGGCGCGGCCCCTTTGGCAGGTTACCCAAAGCAGCAGTCAGCGGATTAGAGCAATGGGTACCCACCGGACAGCCCATGAAAGTGGATTCGCTGCGCCCGATGTTCCCTTTTGTATTTGAAAAGACTTTTTGATTATTCAAATACAGGTGGTAATAGCCGTCGGGCGACATACCGTCTCCAAATTCATCTTCTATGGTGAAAACCACGCACTGATTGGCAGGCACACAGTAGTTGCGTATCAACAAACTGTCGAAATTACAGCGGTCTTTGTGCCAGACAACCGTGCCGTCGGCGTTGGTAATTTTCCAGGAAATTTCCTGCCAAAACTGGTCAGGGTTAATTTCCACACGCACAAGGTGCGAAAAAGGCGGACAATCGGATTGGGCATTTGCCACGGCCATTGCCATTGCAAAATAACACCCCGGGAGAATATAGCGAAAAAAATCGGTACGCATGGGAACACGGGTATTAAAAGTATCAACAAAGGCAGCCGCCTGACGGGGAGTACACGGGCAAATGCACAGACTATCGCAAAGTTAATACATGCCGCAACAGGAGGACGGGAAAAAGGCACCATTGGGCAAATACACGACAAAAAAAGGCAGCAGCCCAATAAATTCCATTTTTATACTGCGTTCAGTGGCGGCTTATGAAAAAGGCGAATGGCACAGCGCACCACCATTATTCAACCTTCAAGACCTCGATTTCTTCCGCTTTCCAGACTACATATTTGGCCAACTGATAGTGGCTCAGGCGGTTGTGATAAAAGTATAACACCCGGAAATCCGAGGATATAATATGTCCTTCCCGATTGAAGTCTAAAGGGCGCTGTTTATGAAACAACCCAAGGTTTTTTACCCCCTTTCGTACTACTTCTGTGGCCGGGGCGTGTATTTCGGGGGCCAAATGTATGCGTCCGTCGCTTTCCCATCCGAAAAGGACTTTTTGCATTTGTTCTACGATTTCCTCTACGGCGCTTATCGGGAATACATAATCGTCAGCAGGTAAACGGAGAATGCCGTACAGGTCCAACTTGGGATTTTCGTGTAACAGGAGCTGGAAAACGGCATAGGCCGCCAAATGACTGGCTAATACCACATTCTCCACGGAATAGCGCTCCACAATGCGTTCGGCCAGCAATTTCGTATATTCCTCTTCGCGCTGTCGGTCTTCTCCCAGATGTCCCCGCAGGGTAAAGTACTGCTGTATATCTAACTGACTGCCACGCCGGTCGTAGCTGTTGCCTGTCTCGTCCACAAAGTTACCCACCACATCTATGGGCTTGCCCACACTGAGCGTGATGTCGCTGGTAGTAGAAAAAAATCGCCAGATGTAGCGCAGCCAGGTGCGGATGCGGGTGCCTTCATCGCGCAGACGCAGGTAGTTTTCTTTGCCGGTCATTTGCAGGTGCTGTTCAATCAGCGAGGGTGCTTCCAGCACAAAATTGTAACAAATGACCATTGGAACGATGAACACTTTTTTCTCCGATCCTTCCTGACACAGTGCCCGTTGTGCCTCAATAGCAGTACCCAGCAGTCCCATTTTTAAGTCGGCTTCCAAGGCACCCGAGCGCGAGCGGGTGCCGCCCGGGAAGAACAGGCTGTTTACCCCGCGTTCGATGCTGAGTTTGCTCATGCTTTTGAGCGTTTCCAAATAAATGGCATTTTTCTTGCGGCGATCCACGCGGTAGGCACCAAGGCGGTTCATGAAATAGGCAGCCGGGCCAAAGTTATACAGGTTCAGTCCTGCTCCATACGAAAAAGAGGGCAAACCCATGATCTGATCCATCGCATAACCGACCAAAATAGAATCCAGATTGCTGGAATGGGTAGGTACTACTACAACGGTACCGTGCTGAAACAGACTGCGTACGGTTTCCACATCGCCTACAATGTTGAGGCGCTCATACAAATTGCGTCTGCCTCGCCATAGCCCCTGTATGCTCTTATAAACAGCGGCATTGAACAGGCGGCTGAAAAGTGCAGTAAGGAACTCCTGCGCAAATTTAAAGGTATTGATCTGGAAGGTCCCGACTATCTCTTCGGAATAACGGTGCACAATCTTTTGCAAAATTTCTTCGGCGGCTTCCTGCGAACCCGCATCACGGCGGTCTAGGCTGCGTTTAATCAGTTTTTTGCTGATTCGGCTCCAAAATTGCCGCTCATTGGGCGGGTCCACTTTCCATGGAGATTCCTTAATGCGGATGCGCTCCTGGTAAATGGCTTTTACAATCACATCGGCCAGATTGCGGCGGTGCCGCTGGCGCAGCCGCTGAAAAGTATATTCGTCTATTTGTCGGATGAACTCCGTGCGATCCCGGCTCAGGCGGTAAATGGGCCAGTCTTCGAAGCGCTCGAAAATGCGCGGATAAATTTTTACGTCTTTCAACCTGCAAAAAGTTGAATTATTGGAATTGTTGAATCGTTGAAGGCTCCGTCTTATTCTTTCACAATTTTCAGCGAAAGGTCCAAGGGTTGAGCCGAATGGGTCAGGGCACCCGCAGACACATAGTCCACACCGGTGCGGGCATATTTGCGCACCGAATTCAGGGTGATGCCTCCGGATGCCTCCGTTTCGAAGCGACCGCCCACCGTTGCTACTGCTTCTGCCAAAATGGGTATTTCAAAATTGTCGAACATCAGGCGCGTAATGCCGCCTACTTCCAAAGCCTGGTGTACTTCTATCAGGTTGCGCACTTCCAGAGTGATGCCCAATTGCAATTGTTTGCTTTCCAGATAGGCGTGGGCGCTTTTAACCGCTTTCTCGATACTCCCGGCTGCGTCCACGTGGTTATCTTTAATCATAATCCAGTCGTACAGCCCCCAGCGGTAGTTTTCGCAACCGCCGATTTTGACCGCCCACTTTTCCAAAAAGCGGATCAAAGGCGTGGTTTTGCGCGTATCCAACACCTTCGTTTTCAGGTCGCCTACCTCAAAAGCAAAGCGGCTGGCCAAAGTAGCAATGCCACTCATGCGTTGCATGGTGTTCAGTACTAAACGTTCGGCCTGTAGAATAGCGCGGGTATAGCCCTCTACTTCAAAGGCAATTTCGCCGTAGAAACTGTCATCGCCGTCCCGTTTATAAACCTGCATGACAGAAGTGGGGTCAATATGCCGAAAAATGTGTTCGGCCAGCTCTATGCCTGCCAACACCCCATAGTCTTTGACCTTCAGTCGGGCACGGCTTCGGTCATCTGCGGGAATGGTCGCCAAAGAAGTATGGTCGCCATCCCGAATATCTTCGTACAGACCCGCTACGATGAAGTCGTGGATCTGGGCATCGGTAATTTGTTCCGGGCGCATTTTTTAGTTGTATAGTTCGGATTTTAAGTAAAGATGTTCTTTTTTTAAGTCCCTAATGCACTAATTTTCAAACATTTACAAGATAAATAATTCAAATGCAGCAATTCTCGCTTTGAGTTATTATATGTTAAAATTCTAAAAAGTGTCATTCTGACGACGCAGGGGAAGAATCCGGCCGGGTTCAAACACCCATTTTTAACGCTTGATCACATGCTTCACTCCATTCAGCAGGACACTCTGGTTAAAAACAAATACCAACTTTTTCCAATGCCAGAATTGCTGTTCAAATGAATGTCAATGAATTATTTAATTGCAAACATTCCTGCCGCTCCCCCCATCCCCTATCTCACATCATACATCCCACATCACACCGTCATAATTTCTTTTTCTTTAGCGGCTACAATTTTCTCCACCTGTTCCACATACTTATTGACCATGTCCTGCAATTCCGTTTCCTTGCGCTTGCCCATGTCTTCCGGCAGGCCGTCTTTCACGGCCTTCTTGATGTGTTCTAACCCTTTGTGGCGGGCCGTACGCACCCCCACTTTGCTTTCTTCACCAGCGTGCTTGGCTTTTTTAACCAGCTCTTTGCGGCGTTCTTCAGTCAGCGGCGGGATACTGAGGCGGATCACTTCGCCGTCATTGGCGGGGGTGATACCGATATTGGAATTGATGATGGAGCGTTCAATCGGTGCCAGCATATTGCGCTCCCAGGGTTGCACCAAAATTGTGCGTGCGTCCGATACCTGTATATTGGCGACCTGTCCCAAAGCAGTGGGCGAACCGTAATATTCTACCATGATGTCCTGCAAAAGGTTGGTAGAGGCTTTGCCCGTACGCAGTTTGGCTAATTCGTGGGTAAGATGCTCCAGCGCTTTTTCCATACCGGCTTTTGCATCGTTCATTGTCTTGGTAATATCTTCCATAAAATGACTTGAATGTGCTTGTGGGGTGCAAAGGTCTGTATTTTTTGCGATATTGTAGAAAAAAAATGGAGAGGCGTGCCAAATGCGTGCGGCCAATGAACTCTGACGATCAGCCCATTACAATATCAATGCATTAACACAAAAGGAAAGCTGCACAGAAACAGTACCAAAAGCATAGAGCAGGATACTGCCAGGGGATGCGCTACAAAAAGGGTGCAGTGGAAACTTTTCTCCTACAAAAGGCGGTAAAAATAGAAAGCCGCCAAATCTCTTACGAGCTCTGACGGCTAATAAACCCCAAAAAACCAAATGAAAACTGGGACAAAGATAAAATCTTGTGTCATGGAAATGCAAGTTTTTTAACAAAAAAAGTGTTAATGATTTTTAAATTAATTTATTATTTATAAATAATTTTTACAATGAAATGATTATCAATATATTAACAGGCAGGTGTCGGCCATATTGCAAACACCTGCCTGTATTATTGATTTCACAAATTCCCCTTTTTCAGTTCACTCACTGCATAATCGGCAGCGCGGGCGGTGAAGGCCATATACGTGAGAGACGGATTTTGGCAGCCTGCGGAGGTCATGAAGGAACCATCTGTGCAAAATACGTTGGGTGCTGCCCAGACCTGATTCCATTTGTTGAGGACAGAGACTTTGGAGGAGTGTCCCATGCGGGCCGTACCCATTTCGTGAATACCTAATCCGATGCTGGCTTTTTCTCTGTAAATGCCCACGTTTTTCAGCCCTCCTGCTTCCAGCATTTCTTTGGCATCATTGGCCATATCGTCGCGCATTTTTTCTTCATTTTCTTTGAATGAAGCGTCGAATTCCGCCAAAGGCAAGCCCCAGCGATCTTTCTTAGTGGCGCTGAGCCAAAAACGATTTTCGCGGTAGGGCAGGCATTCTCCAAAGCCCGTCATGCCCATGCGCCAGTTGCCCCACGAGGTGAACTGTTTTTTAAAGTCGGCCCCAAAACCTTCTATGCGGCGCGACCAGCCTTCGCGACCGGCCCCGCCCTGATAACCGAAACCACGGATATAGCCTTTGCCCGGCTCGTGCAGGTTGCGGTAGCGCGGAATGTAAAAACCGTTGGGACGGCGGCCATAAGTAGATTTGTCCAAATGCCCCTCAAAAGTGCCACTTGCGCCTATACCGAGGTGATGATCCATGATATAGCGGCCCAGCGAATCGCTCTCGTCCATGCCGCCTGTCTGCATCAGAATGGAAGTGGACGGAATGGCCGAAGCACACAGGAAAATAACTTTTGCAGAAAATTCTACGGTTTCGCCTGTCTGGGCATCAATGACCCGCACTCCTGTGGCCCGCTTGGTGCCTGCATTATAGACTAAGGAATGGACAAGGGCGTGGTGGCGCATGGTCATATTGCCGGTGCGAGCGGCAGCGGCGAGGGTAGCAGCCTGGCTGCTGAAATAGGCACCAAAGGGACAGCCGCGCATGCAGAGATTACGGTACTGGCAGGCACCGCGTCCGAGGGCTGTTTGCTCGTCGGTGGGTTGGGTCAGGTGGGCTACCCGACCTATGATGAGTTTGCGGCCACTCCATTTGCTTTCGATGGCTTTTTTTACATCTTTTTCCACAACATTCAGATCCATTGGCGGTTGGAAGTCGCCATCCGGCAGTTGGGGTAAGCCTTCGATTGAGCCACTGATGCCTGCGAAACGTTCCACATAGCTGTACCAGGGGGCAATTTCGTCGTATTTGACGGGCCAGGGAATGGCAATGCCGTCTTTTTCATTGGCTTCAAAGTCCATCGGGCTGAGGCGGTAGCTTTGTTTGCCCCAAAGAATGGAGCGCCCGCCGGTTTGGTAGCCGCGCATCCAGTCGAAGCGCTGATGTTCGATATAGGGGTGTTCAGTATCTTTGACGAACAGGTAGCCGTGTCCTTCAGTCACGGTATAGCCGGTGCGGGCCTGAACGGACTGCTCGCGGCGCTGCTGGCGCGAAGCGCGGTCTAAATGCGGGAATTCCCAAGGGGCTGTGTAGGCGGTTTTATAGTCCACCTGATGCCTGAATTCGTTGCCCCGCTCTAAAACCAGGGTTTTCAGGCCCTTTTCGCACAATTCTTTGGCGGCCCATCCGCCCGATATGCCGGAACCTACGACAATGGCATCGTAGGTATTGGCCTCGTTTGTATTTATATGAAACATTTTTTTGCAGTTATGATTGATGAAATAGCAGGTAGGCACATGTCAGATATGAAGATTATCAGGTGGCCCAAACCTTAGAGTTGGCCGTAACCGGGTAAGCGCCGTCATAGCGCCCCGGGACGGGCAAATAAGCAAAGGCTTCATTGGCACCGCGCTCTGTGGAAACGTAAACGAACTTGACTAAGTCCTTGAATTTCATAATGAATGCCGGAGGGGTACCGGGATTGCCGATGGCGTAACCAATGGCAGAGCGCTCCCAATCGGTGAGCATTTGCACCTGATCGTCGTAAGCGAGGGCCGCAAACCCTTTGCCATAGCGGTCAAGGGCGGCCTGATTGATTTCAGACAGGCCGTCGCGGAACATTTCCTGATCGTTAAAACTGTAACAGTCTTCTACTAAGATTTCTACCCATCCAGGCACCCCGGCATCTATGGCACCGGGCGTATCTGTGCGGGGTACAACGCATTCTGAAAATGCGGAGACGATCCGTTTTTCAAATTTTGTGAAAAAGCGGCGCTTAGGAGGGACTCCTTCGAGCATTTCGCCGGTGCGGGCCAAGACCTGATCCGGCAACAACATGCCGGCTCCAATGGCGGCCCCGAGGGCCTTGACGGCCATCCTTCTATCCATGATGCAGAATTTTTGATTTAAAAAAAAGTAGCAAAAAATGAGGCGGTAAAGATAATGCCTTTGCGGTTTACTATACTTTTTTATCTAAAAAAATCTGCGGGCGGCCTTGTTATGGATTAAGGAGGGATGCGAGAATTGCTGACGCAACAAGCCTTACCTCTTGCAGCGCAGGTAGATCGGCTCTGTCTCAATGGTATTGCTAAAATGGCCCGCCCGGTCCCGGATTTTTATCTGAAAACTCAGGGTATCAAAGGTTTTAGGCACTCGAAAAGAGGTATCACAGGGAATACGCCCTGAATCGGGCGGATAGATGCAGCAGGTCGAACTGTTGGCAAATACGATGGTAATATCGCCGGAAATGCCATTGCCTACCCCTTGCAAACCCACAAAGGGAATGCTATAGGGCAGTTTTTCCACCCCGTCTCGGGTGTCGGTCAGGAAAATACTCTTTTCCCCTTTGTCTTCAAATCCCAAATCGCCGTCGCCGTCGGTGAAGGTGAAAGTAATGGCCACGCTGTCCCGGCCAAGGCCCTTTTGAGGCATGGTATTTTTAGAAAGACTTTTAAAGGCGATTACCGGCTCAATGGGATAATCGGGCGGCTGTATGCAGCACGCCAAAGAAAGCAGGAGCAATCCCGGAAAAAGCAGCTTGTACATATTCCTTTAAGTAGTTGAACAAAAACAAACTATGTTTTGGTTAACCACAAATTTATAATAATCAATGGTTTATGACACTCATCACTTCGTTTATAACTCATCACTACTTACTAACGGGCCGTCCGGCGTTTTATTGGCACAGTGGTTTGCTTTTTATCCTCAACGAATGATGATTTCGTACGGCAGACGCGCCTGTATGCCCTCTGTGCGGCGCATGTCGCGCAGGGCCTTGTAAAGGGGGTACATGTCTCGAAGCTCGCTGCGGATCATCCATGCCTGCACACTTTCGTCGCGATCTTTTTTCTTGGTGAGGCGTTCGATAAACTGTTCCAGCGGATTAGGGGTGCGGGGATATTCGGAAGTGCGGTATTTTTCCACGCCTGCAAGGGTGGCCGCCGCCGCAATGGCGCGATCCAATCCGCCCAGCTCGTCCACCAGACCTAATTCTTTGGCTTTGACTCCGGTCCATACGCGGCCCTGTGCTATTTCGTGGATTTGATCGCGCGTTTTTTTCCTGCCCTCCGAAACTTTGGTCAGAAAATCTTCGTAAATTTTCTCCACCCGTGTCTGAATCAATTGTTTTTCTTCGGGCGAAAAATCGAGGAAGGGGGTACCAAAAGCAGAGTACTTCCCTGTCAAAACGGTGTCATAAGTGATACCCAGATTCTCTTTCATGGTGCGTTGTAAAATGGGTACCATACCAAACACGCCGATGGAGCCTGTGATGGTATTGGGTTGGGCAAAAATGCTGTCTGCACGGCAAGCGATGTAATAGCCACCCGAAGCGGCCACGTCGCCCATGCTGACCACAATCGGCTTGCCCGCTGCTTTGCAAAGGTCCAATTCCCGGAGGATGTTGTCGCTGGCCATAGCGCTGCCACCCGGCGAGTTAACGCGCAATACAATGGCCTTGATGTCGTCGTCTTTGCGCAATTTGCGCAGAATTTTCATATACTTTTCGTCGTACACATCGCCGGGCTGATTATTGCTTCCGTCCATGATGGTACCTTCTGCATATACGACCGCGATTTTATCTTTGATGGAAAAATCCGTATTTTTCCCCCTTGCTTTATAATAGTCGTCAAAATCTACGCGCTCCAATTTGGCTTCTTTGTCCAAACCGATTTTGTCTTTCATCAGCTGAAGGGCCTGATCCTCGTAAGCCACCCGATCCACTAAGCGCGCAGCCAATGCCGTCTGCGCAGTCCAGCCTTTAAATTCATTGGCGATATTGCGCAACTCAGGTTCCGAAATGCCCCGTGTGGCGGCAATGTCGCGGATAAAAACATCGTACAACCCGTTCAGATACTCGCGTACCTGTAAGCGATTTTCATCACTCATCTTGTCGAAGCGATAGGGTTCGGTGGCACTTTTGAATTTGCCCACATAAAAAATGCGGTAGTCAATGTCCATCTTTTCCAACAAACCTTTGTAATAGGCATTCATGGACGAAAGGCCCCGGAAATCCACGCCGCCGGAGGGATTAACCAACACGCTGTCTGCCACAGAAGCCAGATAATAAGCACCCTGGGAATAAAAATTGGAATAGGAGACCACAAATTTGTCCCCCCTTTTAAAATCAAGCAGGGCTTCGCGCAAGACGGAAGCAGTTGCCTTGCCCATCATGACGACGGGCGCATTGATATAAATGCCTTTGATGTCGGGGTCAGTCTTGGCTTTCCGAATGGTTTTCACCATATCGGTCAAACCCACCACATCCCGCTGCTCCAGATCGAAGGGGTCCATCTCCACGTTGTTGGTTTTTTCGGGAAGCAGGGTTTTGAGGTTCAGTTCCAAAACAGAATTGGGCTGTATGGCCACTGCATTGGCATTGCCAGCCAAAGAAGCCAGACTGCTCACCATGCCAATGCCGATGAAGACCAAGAGCAACCCGGCCAACAAAGACCCCAGACAGGAAGCAAATACAAATTTAAAGAATTGTGCCATACAAAATGGACAGGTTTGGATATGAGGTGTAAAAATATGAAAAACAGGTCGGTTATGTGCATAGCAACATCCTGTTGCCGCAGCACAGCCCCTTCAAAAGCCTGTAAAACAACGACAAACTGTTACAGGAGTTATGAAAAATAGATAAAAGCGCAAAAAGGACGGCTGAATCCCGCCAAATACCGGATAAAAAAGAAGGGGGTTTTATAATTGTTGTTCTTTTCGTCTGGCATCTGCAATGGCCCATTTGATTTCGTCCCAGTTGTAGCGCCCCTGAAAATGCTCGCGCAGGTCTTCAAGCACGTAGGGAGTCTGAAACAGGGGCAAAGCCCCCTGTATGGCATCCACTGCTTCCGGACTCACCCAGTTGCCGATGTCTATAGATTCTCCATTTTCATACATGTAGAGCAGGTGTCCCATGATGGTGATGGGTGCAAATCCCCGAATAGCCGCCACTTTTTCGACAGAGCCGTTTCGGCGATACAGGTCCCACGAAATGAGATGACTCATTTTGGGAAAACGCACGCCTTCTTCTACTTTTTCGAGCAGAAAAGTTTGTATCTCCTGCAAAAAAGGTGTGCCGAACTGTTTTCTTTTATAGGCCCCTATTCCACTGATGCCGTTGAGATCGGCGGGAACAATGGGCGTGGCTTTGGCCATCTCCAACAACACCTGATCGTCGAAAACATTGTAAGGTGGTATGCCCTCTGCCTGCGCCACGGCACGCCGCACTTTGATGAGGCGTTCCAGCAGTTCGTCGCGCAACACCTCTGCCTTGCTTTTAGCAGAAGCAGCCGGAGTGGTCTTGATGGCTTCTTTTCCGCGCACGGGCTTTTCTTTGGGCTGGGGGAGAGCCAACTGAATAGTTTTTCCATTAAAAAGGATATCCCTGCCTAAATCGGTCACCCGGAGGGCGTTGTTTTTTTCGTAAGCAATTTCCAATAAGCCCGAATGGAGCATCTGGGAGAGCAGATACATCCAGTCGTCGTAGCTGTACTCCCGGCCTGCCCCGTAGGTTTTGATGTTTTGGTAACCGGCACTCATGATTTCGCGGCGCCGACTCCCCCTCAGAATGTCTATGAGCAATTGCATGCCCACGGCCTCGTTGGTGCGCAGGACTGCTGAAAGGGCCTTTTGGGTGGCAGTGGTTCCGTCGAACTGGCGGGGCGGATTGTGGCAGACATCGCAATGGCCACAGTTTTTTTCGTACGGCTCTCCGAAGTAATTGAGTACGGTTTTGCGGCGACACACGGGCGCTTCTGCGTATTGATACATGCGTTCCAACTTCATCAGTTTCAGGTCCTTTTGTTGCGGGCTGCTTTCTCCCTGCTCGATCATGTCCCGGTAGCTCATCACATCGGCATAGCTGAAAAACAGCAGGCCGTCAGAAGGCAGGCCGTCGCGCCCGGCACGCCCGATTTCCTGATAGTAGCCTTCCAGGTTGCGCGGCATGTTGTAGTGAATTACAAAGCGCACATTTTTTTTGTTGATGCCCATGCCAAAAGCAATGGTGGCGCAGACAATATTCAGGCGGTCAAACTTAAAATCTTCCTGTACCTTGGAGCGCAGAGAAGTAGGCATGTCGGCATGATAGTAGGAGGCAGAAAACCCATTTTGATGTAGTTTTTCTGCCACTTCTTCGCAGGTACGACGGGCTAAACAGTAAATGATACCTGATTCGCCGGGGTGTTTTTTCAAAAATTCGACAATTTGCTCCCAGCGGCGCTGGCCGGGCCGCACAAACAAACCGATGTTGGGGCGATCGAAGGAGCTTACAAACTGCAGGGCATTTTCCAAGCCCATTTGCTCCACAATGTCGCGGCGTGTCAGCTTATCGGCAGTGGCCGTAAGGGCCATCATGGGAGTACCCGGAAATTGTTCTTTCAGGAAGCGCAACTGGGTATATTCCGGACGAAAATCGTGTCCCCACGAGGAAATACAATGCGCTTCATCTATGGCAAAAAGGCTGATTTTCAGGCGTTTGAGCAGGGGCTGAAAACCCTGGGAGGTCAATTTTTCAGGACTTACATACAGTAACTTCACCTGTCCGGCCAGCAGGGCGTTTTCCACATTGCGGGCGCGTTCGTGGTCTATGCTGCTGTTGAGAAAAGCGGCGGGTACACCGGAGGCACTCAACTCCTCCACCTGGTCTTTCATCAGAGCAATAAGGGGACTGATAACAAGTGCCGTCCCCTCTATAGTGACCGCCGGTATTTGATAACACAGACTTTTGCCGCCCCCCGTGGGCATCAATACGATGGTGTCCTTTTTGTCGTACACCGCCTGAATAATGTCGGCCTGCAAAGGACGAAAGGTGTCGTACCCGAAATATTGTTTAAGTGCTTCTTTGGCGCGTTCTATGTTCATTGATTATGTTGAGTTAATGTGAAAAACGTACGAATATCTCTGTTTACTGCAAAGGTAAGCAAAGATTTAATATGGATGTAGGGAATGGTTATATAATTTTAGGTAAAACGCGTATCCGCGCCTAAAAGCAGGATATGGACGAAAAAGATTTTTTCAATACCTTTGCCGCCCTGATGAAAATCGCATTTCAGGTCTTACTGGTCATTGGTGTATTATTCACAGGATCAAAAACGACAGCACAGAGTCCTTCTGTTTTTGATTCTCTGGAGGTGCTACTCCCCGTTTTGCCAGACACGGCGAAGTGGCCCGCTTTTGCCCGGATGCAGCAGTGGGGTCTGGCCCAAAAAGACAGAGCCATAGCCATAGCCGCCGCCGAGCGCCTGCGGGCATGGTCAGCGGCGCACCGCGATACAGTCTTTTTGAAATACAGCTACGAGCTGCTAAGCAGCCTGACAGAAAAAGACCCTGCTGCTGCGGCACGCCACGCACAGTGGCAGCAACGCCTCAAAAACACAGCCATTGCCTACGGATGGCCCATAGACGAAGGTTTCCGCACCGGCCTGCATACCAATGTACTCCATGAATTGGAAATATTGGAGGACCCGGAAGGAAGACTGTCTTTGGAGCAGGTACGGCAAGCACATTTTGGCCAAAACCTGACCGATTCATTGCCTGTTGATCCCAACAAGACGTATTGGGTGCGACTAAAAGTGCGGGGCAGTCGGTACGGCCACAGACGCTGCTACTTTGGCATAGGCACCCTGCAAAAAACCTGGCATTACATAGACTTTTATTTGCCAAAGTCGGGGTGGCACCAAAAAAGTGGCTATTTCTTGCGGCCTGCCGAAAGAAGTGTGCGGGATGCCTACAACAGTTTTTGGTTTGATCTGCCTGCCGGGGAGGTACAGTTTTTATATGTACGCCTGCATGGCGCAAAGGAAGAGGTGCAATGGCGACCCACGCAGATACAATTGCGTTTCTTTGATCCTGCTGTTTCTGCCGAGTTTTGTGGCTACCATCCGCATTTGGCTAAGTACCGAAGCGGCTTTATCTCTTTTTATAAAGCTTCTATTTTTGGTCACGGTATAGAATTTGTCAGGGACACTGCACGCAGCACAACAGTTCAGGGTATAGCGGACCGCTGGGATGCAGAAAGTTTTTTTCAACACGATTCCGTTTTTACGGAGAGGCGCTTCTGGGCGCGTTTTCGCGTCATTGGCAGCACACAGAAACAACAGTTGCTGTTAGACCTTGCTCCCTTAGAACCCATATACCCGCGCATAGATATTTGGTTTCGAAAGAAAATAAGAAAATCCAACCGCACGGACAGCCTCGTATGGCACCACCAGCAAACAGGTATGTCGGTTCCGGATGATCAAAAGGCTGTTTTGCATCGCTACGACTTGATGGAACTTGACGTGGAACCCGGCGATACCACGGATGTCTATTTGCAGATGGAACAGGGTTTTCTGCCGAAAAATATCAAAAAATACTATATCGGACATTTAGATGAACGTTTTTTTTGGCAAAAACAGGCAGAAGTTAATTTTGTCGCGGGCTCTATACAGGCACTGCTCGGATTTTTAAGTCTCTTCTTTTTAGTGCTGGGGCTGGTCACCCGCGAAAAGCTTTACTTAAATTTTGCGCTGTTGCCGCTGGGGGCATTGTTGTTTACTATCCAGTCCTTCTACACCCCCTTTTTTCGCCAGTGCTACATAGTGGCGGATGCCCTCCTGCGCATTGTAGGGATTACCATCATCGCGCACGGAATGCTGTATTATGCGGTTTCCTTCCTCAATTTGCGCAGCACTCCGTTCAATTTTGTCCGCCTCAATCGCTATTTGTGTATGGGATTGTGGTTGCTGACGTTTTGCATCTGTGCCTTCGCACTCTGGGTAATGCGCCGCAGCGACGAAATTGGCCTTGGATATGCGATGACCCTGATTGTGTACCTGCTGGCGGTTATCAGCGCTTTTCTGCTGCCTCTTTTCTACGGGCTGTATGCCTGGCGAAAGGGTATGAAAGGCGCAAAGTTTTTCTTAGTAGTCAATTCGGTGTTTACTGTGTCCGGTAGTGTGGCTTTTGGAGGTTTTATTTATCAAACTATTCTACTACAAAGCGGCATTCAGGCTTCCGGCGAGTCCAGCTTTGAAAATTATACGATGCTGATTTGCGTCATTTCGTTCTTTGTGTCGCTGTTGTTGTTTGCTGTCGGCATCGGTTATCGAACCAACGTGCTGAAAGAAGAGAAAGAAAACGCCCTGAAAGACAGTCTGGCGGCACAAAAAAGCGTGAACGACCGACTGCGCAATGTGGATAAACTCAAGGATCAATTTCTGGCCAATACCTCGCACGAGCTGCGTACCCCTTTACAAGGCATTATCGGGCTTTCGGAAGGACTGATGGAAGAGGAAGAAGATGCCGAAAAACGCAGCAGCCTGCAAATGATTACTGCTTCCGGGCGGCGGCTGAATAATTTGGTCAATGATCTGCTCGACTTTTCCAAACTCAAAAATCAGGAAATTGTGCTTAACCAACAACCGGTGAGCCTCCATGCCCTTGCAGATGTGGTGTTGCGCAATATGGAGCCTTTGGCCAAAGGCAAACACCTAAAGTTGATGAATCAGGTGTCGGCAGAACTGCCTGCGGCTTGGGGAGATGAGGATCGGCTTCAGCAAATTTTATTTAATTTAGTAGGTAACGCTGTCAAGTTTACGGAAACGGGTACCATTGCAGTTACTGCCGAACAGGATGGAGCATTTTTAAAAATGAGTATTGCAGACACCGGCGTGGGCATTGCCCCTGAAAACAAAGACCGCGTGTTCAGCGAATTTGAACAGTTGGATGACTCCAACGAACGCACCCAGGGAGGCACCGGGCTTGGTCTGCCCATCACCAAGCGCTTAGTGGAGTTACACGGCGGCAAAATCGGCTTTGAAAGCAAGATCGGCGCAGGCACTACTTTCCATTTTACCCTGCCTTTGGCCAAAGAAGGAGCCGCTGTTCCTGCCTCCGGCCCGACCTTGTTCAACATGGCCGAGGGGGCGCGCACTTTAGCAGGCCGCATAGGCATGGAAGACACGGCCCGCATCAGCACACCGGTGCTGCTACCCCTCCTTTCGAACGCCGAAGACGCTGAATACTATCGGGGGCGCATCTTAGTGGTGGACGACGAACCCGTCAATCAGCAGGTATTGAGGAGTTACCTCACCCCCCAACACTATCAGGTGGTGCAGGCCATGAGCGGCGAAGAGGCTTTGGAGATACTGGCCCGCCAACAGCCGTTTAATCTGGTGCTGTTGGATGTAATGATGCCCCGCATGTCGGGGTATGAGCTGTGTCAGCGCATCCGCGAAAAGTATCTGCCCAGTGAATTGCCCATCATTATGATTACGGCCAAAAATCAGGTATCGGATTTGGTGGAGGGCCTGAACACCGGCGCCAACGACTACCTGACCAAACCTTTTTCAAAAGACGAACTGCTGGCACGCCTGCGTACCCACCTCAATCTCCACAACATTAATGCCGCCGCAGCCCGTTTTGTACCCAGTGCCTTTATCCGCTCCTTAGGCCGGGAAAGCATTACGGATGTACAATTGGGTGACCATGTGGAAAAGGAGGTGACGGTTTTGTTTGCCGACCTGCGCGACTATACCGGCCTGGCAGAAAAAATGACCCCTGAACAGAATTTTAAATTTGTACAGTCTTTCAACCAGCGTATGGGGCCGGTAATTCAGGAAAACGGCGGTTTTGTAAATCAATACCTCGGCGACGGACTGATGGCCATTTTCACCAACGGTCCTGACAATGCCCTGAAGGCGGCAGTGGGCATGAAACGCGAGCTGGAACACTACAACGAACACCGCGCAGCACGAGGCCGCCGCCTGCTGGCAGCGGGGTTTGGCCTGCACACCGGCTCGCTCATCATGGGCATCATCGGCGATTTGCGCCGCATGGATGCCGCCACTGTGGCCGACACCGTAAATGTCGCCTCGCGCATGGAAGGAATCACCAAGTACTACGGCGCAGAGATCCTTCTCTCCTATTCAAGTTTAGCCAAAATGCCGACCGATCATCCTTTCCTGACGCGCTGCCTTGGTGCCGTACAGGTAAAGGGCAAACAGGAGCCGACCATTGTTTATGAATGCTTCGACGCGGACCCGCCCGACATCCGCAAAAAGAAGCAACAAACGCGCCTTGCCTTTGAAATAGCCCTGCACCAGTACGCTTCGGGCCATTTAAACACGGCCCTCGAACAATTTCAAAACATCCTTCGGGAATGCCCCGAAGATCGCCCTGCTGCTTTTTTCATCCAAAAAACACAACACTACCTTCAGGCAGGGCTACCCGAAGAATGGGACGGGGTGGAGGAAATGTTCATCAAATAAATCGGAAGGCGTTCCGGGGGGCGAAAGGATAAAAGCAGGGTCAGGGTTTTTAACTATTTGTTTATCAATAACTTAATCCTGTAAACCTTGTCAATCCTGTCGAAAGATACTATCAAATAATTCTGTTTCAGTACTTAAACACGCCATATACGCCGTTGCTATGGAGGAGACCGAAAACAGCTCCCTGTACGTCGCCAAAGAAACCGCATTAAAAGACACAGGGGGCGGCCCCTGTGCTATCCAGCGCAGCCATTCCGCAAAATCTTCCGCCGATATTTTCCCTCCTGAAATGCGCAGGTGCAGGAGGGCAGGATAACTCTGTAGAAAATCGGCAAAAGGATCAGGGGAGGTGTAAGAGAGATTGATGACGGGTTTGCCGGAAGCCGCATATTCAACGGCTTTACCCGGCAACTGAAAGTCGGTCTGGTTGCCAATGTTCAACAGAATATCCATGTCACAAAACGCCTCCTGCACTACGGTGCGTTCCTGTAAACCGTGCAAATGGATGACCGGGCAGGCACGAAGCGCGTCATAAAATTCCGGGAAGATATCGCCATAAAAATGTACTTCTAAGGTATTCCGCCATTCCGGCTTTTCCTGTAAAGTCCTTTCTATAAGCGCCAACAAGGCATCGGGGGTACGCACGGGTGCATATAAAGCACCGAAATAGCCAATGCGACACTTGCCATCGGCGCAAAAAACACGTTCCGGACACTTTTTAGGCTCCGGGTGCAGCAAAGGGGGAATAACCGTTATCTTCTCTGTTACATCCCTGCCATAGTGCTGACCATACTGATGCTTCGTATGAGGGGTCGTTACCACTATCCTATCTGCGGCATACAGCGTGGCTTTTTCCAACTGCCTGTTCCAGCGGCCGTATAACCAATAGTTATTCACCGGAAAAGCCGCAAAGGCAAAGGGGTCGCCGATGTCGGAAAGCCACCGAAGATGTGGATAGCGGCGTTTCAGGGCATGGCCCAACACTTGTCCGGTGAAGGGAAGCGACACAGTGACAAGGGCATCAAAGGGTTGTTCCCGGAGCAGTTGCAGGGCTTTCATGCGGGCGGAAACATACCAGATGCAGGCATCATCAGGAAAATAAATGCTTTTCCAAAAAAATTTATAGGCCCGGGTGGCCCAGCGCAGCCACCACGCCGGAGGTCTTACACCGGTGCCTGTGCGTCCGCGTGCCTGGTGTTCGCCCCCTGCCTGAAAAAACAATTCTTTTAAAGAATCGAATCCGGTGCGATGTACCCTGACTCCTTCGTGGGTGGAAGTGTGCGGATAGCCCCGTCGCCGCGCCGTCAGTACCTGTATGTCGTGGCCCTCAGAGGCCCAATGCCCGGCAATGTGCGTCCACCGATGCGGACGCGGATGAATGAATGGATAATACCAGGCGGTGATGATGAGAATGCGCACCAGTGCAATTTTTTTGGAGGGCGAAGATAGCCATAAAATAAAAAACCCCGCCGGTATTACACAGGCGGGGCCACTTTCTCCAAAAAAACCAAATCAAACTTTCATTTTCTTATGCAAACAAGCCAAAGCCTGTTTCCTTATTTTCTGATACCAACGACTGCTTAGCAGGCAAACAATTTGCGGATAAAGCGCTACAAAATTTTTGAAATCATGTGCTGTAAAATTCCCATCAGGGGCTTCATAAACAATGCTTCACATACTGATACAGGAGTACAATACCTCCGGGACACGATTAGCCCCTTCCGGACTTCACGCGGTTGCTTTCATCTTCCAAACCGGTTTTGCGTTGCCGCGCCTGCTTCACTTCCGAGCGCCCAAAACGGTAGTTGAAGTTTAAGGACACCGTCCGACTTTCCCACACACCATTGATGTCCATGCGCAAACCCGGAGAGAATCTGTTTTGTGCCCCATATCCTCCTGTACGCAATACGTCGCCTATACGGAGACGCAAATCCCCCTTGCCATCCAAAATCTTTTTCTGTATGCCAATGTCCATCATGCCCTGCCATTGCGATTTGAAGGCACCCCAGAAAACAGGGCTGTTGCACCAACCCGACACTTGCACACCAAAGCCTTTGGGCAATTTAATGGTCTGCTCGGCGTAGGCATTCAGGGCGTAGAACGACTGCTCGAAGCGGAAATTCTCCCGGAAGCTGGCACTGACGTGGCTGCGCATACCTGTAATGCTTACAAAACCTTCCCACCATTTGGTAATAGGTGTGGGCGCATTGATGGTCAGTGTATAGTTGCGCTGATCGGCTATGTTGGCCTGTGTAACATAGGTAGCCTGCACATTGGCCGTGTCTATGATTTCAGCAAATACATCTTTTGTACGACTGTGGCCAATGGTCAGAATGGGGAAGCCACCGAAGGTGGGACTGAGTTCGATATTGTGGGTGAACTGCGGACGCAGACGCGGATTGCCTTTTTGGTACGTGAGTTCGTTTAATTTAAATTCAAAAGGGTTCAGGTCCTGATAGCCGGGGCGGTCAATGCGATGGCTATAAGTCAGGTTTAGTCCCATTTTTTTGTTCAAGGTATAGGTCAGCGCTGCACTGGGGAAGAGTTCGGTGTAGTCGGCTTCCACTTTTTCGCCGTTTTGGTGATTGTTAGAAATCAAATCTCCCGTATAGCGGGTACTTTCCACACGCAAACCGGACTGGAGGTTCAGTTTTTTACCAAACTGCCTGTTGTAATTGATGTACGTGGCAAAAGTGCGCTCTGCATATTTGAAACGGTTACTTTTGTCATTGTCCAATTCAGTCTGGTTTTCCCGAACATTGTAAAAGTCGAAGGTATTGTCGGTATTGACATCGGAAATTTTAAATCCCGCGCCAAACGTGCCTTTCCACAGGCGCTGTTCGTAATCGGCTTTGGCAGTAGTGAGTACAATATCGGTAGGCATCACTAAGCGGTAGATATTGCGCTGCGTCACCTGCGTTTCATCGGGTGTTTTATAAATGTTCGGTTGATTGCTCAATCCCCGGAAGGCATACACGCCCCGATCTATGTCCACGTTAACGCTGTGACCGGTGGTATCGGCATAGCGATAGTTGAAGTTTATATTGAAATCGGTATTGTCGTTGTTGATCACATTTTCAGCATCCAGAATAGAAGAATAGGCTCCCGTATTTTCCGCGCCGATCAGGGTGCGGCTGGTGCTTGCCCACGCTCCGCCATCCAATTTTCCGCGTACCAAAGCCCCAAATGTGTGCTTATCGTTGGCAAACCAGTCGAGGCCGACGCGAGCTGAAGCAAAACGCCCCTCGTTTGTTTGTGTACTTTGCTGATCGAATATCGTTTCGTTTTGGACCCGATAGATGTTATTATTGCTTCGCCAGTCCCCTGCATTGCCATTGACGGTTCCAAAAATATTCACTTTTTTGGTGCGATGGTTGAGACTCAAACTGGCATCTCCCTTGGGAGTGTGGCCGTAAATAAATCCTGCACCGAGATTTCCATTCGTACCCAACGCCTTATTTTTTTTCAGACGGATGTTGATAATACCTGCATTGCCGGCTGCATCGTATTTGGCCGAAGGGTTCGAGATAATTTCAATGGCCAGAATGTCCGATGCCTGCAAACTTTTCAGAGTAGCCGCCAAATCTTTTCCTGACAGGGGTGTTTCGCGTCCGTCTATCAGGATGCGCACCTTGTTTTTCCCTTTTACATTGACGTTTTCGTTGTTATCTACGGTGACACCAGGCGCTTTGCGCAGCAATTCCAGTGCATTCAAACCAGTGCTGCTGAAGCTGCCTTCTACATTCAGGATGGTTTTATCGGCCTTTACCTCGATGGGGGGCTTACGGGACACGATCGTAACAGCCGCCAATTCACGGGCCTGCTCCATCAACATAACGGGTTCGGAGAGGGTATAGTCATTCCCCTGATAATCGAAAGCAGGGGTGGCAGACTTCTTCATACCCAACACATGGGCCTCTATCAGGTAGCGCCCTTCCGGCACATCGTTGATTTCAAACAGGCCCTCTGCATCCGTCAGGGTACCCTTCACAAGGGAGGAATCGGCAGCCTTGCGCAGGGTGACAGTGGCAAATTCGACAGGCTGGTGATTGACCTGTTGCACTGTTCCGCTGATGCGCTGAGCAAACGCAGTGTGTGTCAGAACCGAAGCAAATAAAAAGACAAAAAAGATACGCATGAGTAAATTATCAATGGTATAAAGTAAAACCGAGTGTATTGGTAAAATCCACTTTCGCCACAAAGATAGGTATAATCAAATAGTATGCTAAACATAATTCCTGCCAAAGCCTGCATATATCCTATAAAAGGCAGTAAACAGGCGACCAACAGCGAATTAAAATCTCTTTTTGCGTACCATGCAAGTTACTATTTGACCATGAAACACGGACGAAAGACACAAACAAGACCGGACAGGATGCAGAACTGTTACGCCCATCAGACCAATGCGGGAAAAAAGCCGACGAAAGCGTTCAAACAAGCCGTTTATGTCGTTTAAATTGTAGTACCTTTGCGTACACATTGCCCGAAAGGCACGCCGAATGTAAAAAATACCGCCCCGGGAACCACCATTTTTGCTGACGGCCGCATCTTCCATGATGAACAGATTCAGAAACACCCCCTTCATATGACCACTGACGGCATTTGAGACCAAGCACACACCACCCGACTTCCATGTCCGACCCGGCTCTTATAGAACGCCTGCGTGGCCAGGACCCTGTGGCCCAAAAGCAACTGTACGAAAGGTACGCTCCCGTGCTGTTTTCGGTGTGTCGGCGTTATGTATGCAATCGGGAAGACGCAGAAGAAGCGTTGGTCAGCGGCTTTTTCAAAATTTTTTCGCAAATAGACTCTTACACAGGACAGGGTAATTTTGAAGGATGGATGCGGCGCATCTTAGTGAACGAGTCACTCATGCACCTGCGCAAGGCGCGTCTGCTTGTGTTTCCGGGAGACGAGGGACTGTATGCCCAAGACATGCCGGACGCTTTTTCTATCGAGTCCGACTTGTCGGCCCGGGAGATTATGGAGCTGTTAGACGGCCTTCCGAATGGTTACCGCACAATTTTTAACCTGTATGTGATCGAAGGGTACAAACATCAGGAAATTGCCGACCTGTTGGGCATCAGCATCAATACCAGCAAGTCCCAACTCATTTTGGCCAAAGAAAAACTCAAACAGATGGTTCTTGCAAAAGGATACAGATAGTGATGAGAGATGAGTGGATAAATAAGCATGCGTTTTAAAAACTGAGCATTCCTTATGGATCTTTTTGAATTTTTTAAAGAAAACGAATCCAAACTACAGGAAAAGCCACCGGAACAGGTGTGGCAGCGTTTGGAACAAAAATTGAAAAAGGCGCGCAGGCGACGTATCCTGCGGCGCGATATTCGTTTTTTAAACACTGGCACGGCTGCCTTAGTGCTGCTTTTTTTATTGCTGACTGCCATTTTGGTGTGGTATTTTGTGCGCCACGGGCAATAATCTCCCCTGGGGCAAACGGAAAAAACAACAAAATTGGGGTAGTTTGGGTGCTGAATGGTAAAATGTTTTTTCGGGGACAAAAAAATTGCGTTCTTTGCGTCAAACTCTGCCTATTTTCTCCATTTTTCGGAACTGGAAGGTTGTGTTGCATACGAATTTTACTTTTATCCTTTTTTAATCTTTTCCATGCATAAAATACTTTACATTTTAGCCGCAGCAAGTTTCATAGTCTCTTGCGACAAAACCGCCAATACCATACCGATTGAAGGAATTACCACTGTAAGAATCATCTTTTCCCAACCGGGCGGCAATAAACTGACCTATGAGTTTAAGGACAGAGATGGCGTGGGCGGGGCCGACCCTGTGGCCGATCTGATACAGCTGCCCCCCCTGAATGTATTCGATTGCACCATAGAATTGCTCAACGAATCTGTTACCCCGGTAAAAGACTGGACGGCCATTGTGAAAGAGCGGGCCGATTTGCACCTCTTCGGGTTTAGCGCCACCAATGATGTGCTGCGGTTCAGCAATCTGAGTACCGACAGCAAGGGCTTCCCGTTTGGTATGAAGCTACAGGTGGCCAGTAAAGGCGGTTCGGGCACCATGACGATCGTCCTGAAACACGAAGTGGACAAGGACAGCGATGCACCGCTGAAAACGGGCATCACCGACATAGAAGCTACTTTTTCCGTAAAAATTTAATTGGTACAGACAGGGGTTGCCTACTTCTTCAGGCCCGCCTCATAGACTTCTATCCATTGCTGCGGTGTCATCTTCTCAGCCAATTCCGCTATCAGGTCAAAAGGTATGTGCTGTGTCTTTTTGAAGTGGATGCAGCTCTTCCCCATGTCTAATGGCACCGCGCTGTGGTGTGGGTAAGCTTCCTGAAACCATTGTAGCAGTTCTGGCCGTGTGTAAAGGGCCATGTGGTAGAGGGTGATACTATTTTTTTGGGAGGCCAAAGCGATAAAAGGCAAAGGTTGCCCTTTACCGGTATGATAGCCGGGCGGATACATGGATTTGGGTACCACATAAGAGACCATGCCGTACTGCATGGTTTCTTCAAAGCCTTGCGGCAGGGACTCCCGCAACAATTGCCGTAATTTCTGAAAAGCCGCTTTGCGCTCTTCCGGGACTTTTTCTACATAATCGTCGGGGTGAACAGCGTCAATTTTCATGTTGCATGCATGCTTTACGATAATATAAAAGTTCTTACCTTTGTGACGATGAGTCAAGGCAGCGGGCATCATCTACCCACTGTCCGACCGCTTTTTGTCCCCGTCCCATGGTTTCACCTGTGGGCATTTTTTTATCCCACCTTCCTTTTATATGTCTAACGTCCACAACCGATTTCTATTATTGGCGGGCCTTTTTTGCAAGGTGCTGCTCCTCTCCTGTGTCCTTGAGGCGCAAAACACGGCTGATTCCCATCCGGCTGCTGCTCCCAAAACCACTCTTAAAGCCACCGATGTGGGCAGTGTACGCGATTCAATGGTGCATGTGAAAGGTACCCTGACCGACAAGGAAGAGAATGCCCCGATGAGCAATGTCCGGGTGTTTTTCACGCGCCGCGAAAAGCGCCTGATGGTCGGGGTATTAGCCAATGAAAAAGGCGAATTTTCGCGCAAAATTGCGCCTGGTCTTTACGACATAGAAGCACAATTTACGGGAAAATCCGCCTTAAAAGTAGAAAACTATCGCCTTGTGGCTGGCGCTTCTTATATCATTCGCATTGAAATGAGTACAGACACCAGCCGGGCTATTATCGAACGCAAAAAATAGAACCGACATCCTGCTTCCAAAGAGGAGAAAAACGCCGACCTGTAAGTACCTGCTCGAGATTAATTTGTTTCATTCTTAAGGTAAATACTTGAATAGTAATACATTAAAATCAACAAATTAACGAATTTTTCTTTAGCGGCCACCAAGGATATTGCCCAATATGCCTCCGAGACCACCGCCGCCATGCTGCTGCTGCTGTTGGCCACCCAAAACGCCACCCAATACAGCACCCATCAGGTCGCCGAAGCCGCCCTGTTGCGCATTGCGGGCCGAACCCATCAGGATGCCGGCCAAGTCGCCCATATCAAAGCCATCGTTGCTGCCGTCTACCCGGCTCTCGGTAGTGGCTTGCCCCTGATTGCGGCGCATTCTGCCAATCACGCCCATTACAATAGGTGCCAAAATGGGCATCAGGCGCATGACCTGACTCATGTTCAGCCCGGAAGCCTGACTGACCTGCTGTGCAGCAGCCTCCTGCTGTCCACCGAGAATATGGCCCAAAATACCGAGGCCGTTGGCGGCCCCTGCACCTTGTCCGCCGCCTGCGATCAGACCGGCCAGATCATCCAGAATGCTGCCGTCGTGGTCCCGATCAAGGGCAGCGCTCAAGCCTGAAAGTCCTTCTGGCGAAGTGGCGTTGTTGGCCAAGCCGCCGAGGATGGTGGCAAAAATGCCATTGGCGGCAGTAGCTGTCTGCTCGCGGTCAGCACCTATTTCACGACCTAACTGGTCCACCAGCTCATCAGAGAGTTGTCCCTGAAGAATTTGCATTAAATCCATTTTTTGAAAGTTAGTTTAAAAATGACCTCTATAACACAGAAAAAACAGAATGGTTAAAAACAAAAGCGGCACGCTATTGAATTAAATTCAACAGCTGTCAAACTTTTTTTAACCTCTGCTGCGTTTTCCTGACTTGTCTTAGACTTACGTGTTTTGTTTACGTCACTTACTATGCAAAAATTATTTTCTTTTACACTTTTCTTTGGATGCTTGTGTGCTGTAATGTCTGCTCAGGATACCCAGTTGACCCAGTTTTATGCCTCCCCCCTCACCCTTAATCCGGCCCTGACCGGCGCTTTTGAAGGAAAATACCGGGTCGGCGCTGCCTATCGCGACCAATGGCGGAAAGTGGTGGAGAATCCCATCAAAACCTTTTCGGTAGGCGGCGATTTTCGATTTAAAGGCCCCCTGAAAAGCATTAAAGATGATGCAGTAGGACTGGGCTTAGTGTTCTTTAATGATAAAACGGGTGTAATAGATTTTAGTACCACCCAAATAGCGGTGTCTTTAGCCTACCACAAAGCCTTGGACAACCGCGATCGGCAGTTCCTGTCCCTCGGTGTACAGGGAGGTTTGACGCAGCGCAATGTCAATTACGAAGCCTTAAACTTTCACGACGAATTTAACGGCTCCGATGGCTATACGCTGGGTACCGGCGAGGAGTTGCCGCCCAATAACTTCTCCTATGCCGATTACAATGTCGGCCTGAATTATACCGCAAAATTTGGCCGCAGCGGGCGCTTTTTCGCAGGAGGGGCCATGCACCACTTCAATCGTCCGCGAGCGGTGTTTATAGAAGGCAGCAATGCAGAAAAAAATGACCGCCTTTTTGTGCGCTATTCCGGTCAGGTGTCCGCTTATATCCCTTTCAAACGCAATAACCGCGCTGCTATCGCGCCGCGTGTGCTGTTTGCCACGCAGGGGCCGCATTTACAGGTAAACGCGGGTACGAATTTCCGCTTTGCCATGGGACAATATGGTTCTTCTGCCGTACATATAGGCGGCTGGGCACGTCCGGTGCGTTCCAAAGACGGTTTTGCCTTAGATGCGGTCGTGGCGCTCCTGGGTTTTGAGATCAATAATGTGCTGTTCGGACTGAGTTACGACCTGAATCTCAACGCCTTAGCCGTGAATCAGCGGCAAGGGGCCTTCGAAATTACCATTGCTTATCTTGGCAATTACGAAAACGAGGACATTCTGTGTCCAAAGTTTTAACAAAACACCTGCCGCCTTGCTGTTCATTCAGGGATGGGCCGACACCCAGACTTCCCCATCTTCCAACACTTCTTTTTTCCATACAGGCACTGTCTGCTTCAACATATCAATGCAGTAGGAACAGGCCTCAAAAGCCGCACTGCGGTGGGGGGCAGACACGGCAATAACGACCGGCAGCTCGCCCGGCAACAGGATACCTGTGCGATGGTGCATGGCAATGCGGCACACCTCAAAGCTTTGCAGGGCCAGATTGGCAATTTTTTGCATTTCGGACAAGGCCATGAGCGTATAAGCTTCAAATTCCAAACGCAGTACATTGCGCCCTTTGGTGTGATTGCGCACCATTCCGGTAAAGAGTACTACGGCCCCGGCTACCGGTGTCTCGACAAATTGGGTACATATAGCAGCGGACAACGGGGATGCAGTCAATAGAATGTTCGTGTTCATATTTATGTTTTCTTTTTTCGCACCATAGTGAGGATGGTGGCCAATGCCACTGTTTCGTCTGTCTGATCATAGACCTCCACATTCCATTTTGCAATTCCCTTTGGAATGTCCTCCGGGTTTCTGGTTTCTGTGTCTATTTTTTCTTTCAGGGTCAGGCGCACTCCGATGGTAGTGCCAACATAGACCGGTTTGACGAATCGGCATTCATCTAAGCCGTAATTGAGCAGTACCGGGCCTTTTTTGGCTTCTACAAATAAACCGGCTGCTTTGGAAAGCAGGTAATAGCCGTGTGCGACGCGCTTTTCAAAAGGCGACCCTTCTAAGGAGGTTTCGTCCACGTGGGCATAAAAATGATCGCCTGTCAGGTTGGCAAAATTGACAATGTCGGCTTCCGTCACCGTGTGTTTGGCTGTGACTAAGGTATCGCCAATGGTCAGGTCTTCAAAATGCCTGCGGAAGGGGTGTATGTCGCTTTCCGGGCGGGCAGCACCCGATTGCCAAATACGCGTCACCTGCGAGAGCATGGTCGGATGGCCCTGCACGGCGATGCGCTGCATATAGTGCATCACGCCCCTGATGCCCCCCATTTCTTCGCCCCCCCCGGCCCGGCCCGGCCCGCCATGGGTAAGCATGGGCATGGGGGAGCCGTGTCCGGTGCTTTCTTTGGCCGATTCCCGATTGAGAAACAGAATGCGCCCGTGGAAAGCCCCCGCCTGAAGCAGGTAGCGACGCGCTACATCGCCGTTCCAGGTGCAAAGCGTGGAAACCAAAGAACCCCTGCCCAAATTGGCTAAGGTAATGGCATCGTCCATGTCCTGATAAGGCATAATGCTGGAAACAGGGCCAAAAGCTTCCACTTCGTGGGTCTCCCGAAATTCAAAAGGCCGCTCATTGAGCAACAATAAAGGACTGAAAAAGAAACCGGCAGCGCGGTCGGCCCCCACTACGTCGAAATCATCGAGGCTGCCAAAGGCAATGGAACTGCCCTGCAAAAGGGTGTTGACGCTGCTGCGCACCCGCTCCACCTGTTCGCGACTCACCAAAGCGCCCATGCGCACCCCTTCCACCGCCGGATTGCCGATGGTGGTTTTGGCCATTTCTTTGGCTAAGGCATTTTTGACGGTCTCCAGCAGGGCGGCAGGCACGATGATGCGCCGCACGGCTGTACATTTTTGCCCGGCTTTGACCACTATTTCGGAACGGACATTTTTAATAAAAATCTCAAATTCCGGGTCTTCCGGGCGAATATCTTCGCCGAGAATCATGGCATTGAGCGAATCAGCTTCCAAATTGAAAGTAACGCTGTTGGCATTGATGTGGGGCAGGGCGCGCAGCATCTTGCCGGTTTTGGCCGAACCGGTAAAAGTGACCACATCCTGCGTGGACACAAAATCCAGAATGCCCCGACCGCCGCCGCCAATAAACTGCAAGGCTCCCTCCGGCAGAATGCCGCTGCCGACAATGTCGCGCACCACCACTTCAGTCAGGAAAGAGGTAACTTCCGAAGCTTTGACAATGGCCGGCATTCCGGCTAACCAGTTGACCGCGCATTTTTCCAACATGCCCCAGACGGGGAAATTAAAGGCATTGATGTGTACGGCCACGCCCGTTTTCGGCACACACACGTGTACACCAATGAATGTCCCGTTTTTGGACAGCTTGGCCAGATCACCCTCCACATAAAAGGTCTCATTGCCCATGCGGCGGCGCAGGGAAGCGTAGGCAAAGAGGTTGCCAATGCCACCGTCAATGTCTATCCACGAGTCGCCCCGGGTAGCGCCCGTCCAGGCGCTGACTTCATAGTAGCGCTCTTTTCGCTCGGTCAGGAAAAGGGCCAATTGTTTGAGCATGAGGCCGCGCTCGAAAAAAGTCATCTTGCGCAGGGCCGCGCCGCCCGTGCGGGCAGCGTATTCGCCCATGGCCGCGTAGTCGTCAAAATCGCCCGCCTCGGCAATGGGCTTTCCCGTGATGGCGTGGTGCTGGACGACTAAGTCTCCGGTGGGGTTGTGCCAGGCTCCTAAAGCGTAGTTTTGCGTGTAGGACATTGATTTACGATTTACGATTTACGATTTACGATTTGAGATTTACGATTTGAGATTTACGATTTACGATTTGAGATTTGAGATTTGAGATTTACGATTTACGATTTACGATTTACGATTTGAGATTTACGATTTGAGATTTTTTACATAATTAACAATTTAGCAGCTGCCATTTCGCGGAGGAGGAAGGGGTCCTGCTCGATGGCACTGCCTATGACCACCAGATCGGCTCCGGCCTGAAAGTTAGCAGCTAGTTTTTCGGCGCTGCGGATGCCGCCGCCTACGATCAGGGGGATCTTTACGGCCCCGCTGACGGCTTCGATCATGCTTTCGGACACGGGGTTTTTGGCCCCCGATCCTGCATCCATATAAATCAGTTTCAGACCCAGCATTTCGCCAGCTAAGGCGGTGCAGACCGCAATATCTTCCTTATGGGCCGGAATGGGATAGGTATTAGACATATATTGCACGGAGGTTTGTACGCCTCCGTCTATCAACATGTAGCCGGTAGAAATGATTTCCAAAGGCGACATTTTTAAAAAAGGGGCCGAAATAACGTGCTGCCCGATCAATAATTCCGGGTTTCTGCCACTGATGAGGGACAAAAACAGGAGCGCATCGGCCCGGTAACTCAACTGAAAGGAATTACCCGGAAAAAGAATCATGGGAATGTGACACCGCTCGCGGATTTCCGTCAGCACCTCGTCCAACATGTTATTGACCACTAAACTGCCCCCGATAAAAAAATAGTCCACCCCGCAGTCCACCGCCAAATCCAGGGCCTGCCCCATGCGTTGCAGGCGCACTTTGTCGGGATCGAACAAAATGGCCAATTTCTTTTCACCGGCTGCTTTGGCTGCCAGTAAACCCTGATATAACTGGTTTTTCATATCTTTTCCCTGATACTTCCGCCAAGAGAACGGCGGTCGGAAATCCTTCCTGCCCTCCGTGCAAACGGATATCAGGACCGAAAAGTTTTCCTTTCCAACAAGTGTTCTGCCGGGGGCAAAAGTACGAAAAACTGGTTTGCCCCGGCAGGATTCATCAAAAATAATCTGTGCCGGGGTACGGCAGCGTTTAAAGTATAATGCGCCCCCGTAATCGCTCAAATTCAGCCCCAAATCCTCATTCTGTATATTTCGGTCAAATTGACCGAAATATACAGCTTCCCTTCCCGCCCAGCGCATCCATCAGGGATTCTTGCTGTGTACTCTTCCCATTTCACGCCACCATTTTAAAGCAGAGAATCGGATTTTTGTCTTCATATTGGGCCGGGGTCATGTACTTGATGGCACTGTGTGGTCGCTTCCTATTGTAGATCACAGGCCATTGTTGGAGTTTATTGTCCAGGTTTTCTATGGAGGCAAACCACTCCAAATTGAGGCATTCCGTTCTCAGAGTACCATTGAGGCGCTCAATCAGGCCGTTCTGTGTGGGCTTCCCCGGCTGGATGTAGCGCAGTTCAATGCCCTGTTTTTTGCCCATTCTTTGAGTGCATCACAGATGAACTCGGGGCCATTGTCACACCGGATACAGGCTGTGTAGGTCATCACGATGAGAGATGCGCCTTTGGTAGAAACGATGGGGAGGGAGAGGAAATGGTATTTGGTAGTTCTTCAAAAAGGGATTACCTTTGCCACTCAAAAGATTTTGTTATGACTATTTCATTCCAAATACACAACACAGAAGAGATGAATTTGATTGCTTCCCTGTTGTTACAGTTGAAACAATCTGGCGTAGCTATCAATATTGTATCTCCTGATTTTCCTCAAAGACCTAAAAAAGCCATTAATACAGGGATTTCCAAGCGATTACATGGCGTTATTCAACTGCCCGTAAATTTTGATTATAAGTCATTCATGGCTACTGAACTTTTGAGTAAGCATGGATAAATTATTTTTAGATACCAATGTGCTGTTGGATTATCTTGCAGCCCGAACACCGTTTGATAAAGATGCTAAAATACTGATTGAACGAGCTGACCAAGGCCAAGTTGAGGTTTTTATAAGTGCATTGTCTGTCTGTAACATCGCTTATATCCTCCGAAAACTAATGCCTGATACTGAAATTCTTCCTTTGATTACCGATATAACACGTCTTGTCACAATAACCCCCATCAACGAAGTGGTTATTGCAGAGGCACTCGCATCCTCCTTTTCCGATTTTGAAGATGCCATTCAATATTTTAGTGCTGTACGATACGGTGGCATTACGCATATTATCACACGCAATGCCGCCGATTATGTACATAGTATAATCCCTGTTATTACTCCGGCTGAGTACCTAATTCCCTGAATCTTACTAATAGCTCTGTTTTTAGCGCCTCCGTCAGCAGTGTAGGTCATAGTGATGACAGATGCGCCTTGGGCGAAAACGACGGGGAGGCGGGGGAAATTGTACCGCTTTCAAAGCGTTACACACACATACCCCCTGCCCCGCGTAGTTGCGCAGGGCAGGGGGGCTATTTAAAACCGCGAAGCAAAGCATTGGTCATGAATTTCACCCTACAAAGACACTTGCCGGGGGGGTCAATTTGCTCCGAAATGGAGGGGTCAACTTGGCCGAAATATACAACCCTGAATACTGGTTAGAAGTACCCGTGCTACAAAACGAAAAAAGCCAACCAATCTATTGAACGAACGAACCTGTCTTTCGGCACGAGGAGAAGTGCCGTCAGCATGAAGCGTTTCTCCGCAAATGCCATACTTATACACATCCTGTTCTTCCAAATCAAAAATTTCATAAAGATGATGTTCTTCCTGATTTTGATGCGAATTTGCGTGGGTTTTCATGTGCTATTCTTTACCCTTGATCATTTTTTCCAGCGTCGGTCCATTGGGCCATCCTGTGGTATTTCCAAAGGTTTCATAGGTGATTTCCGGCAGGTAGTCATAGTCCTCTTTACCTGTTTTCAGCTGATATGCCTTTTCTGCAAGGTAGAGTATTGGTTCAAAACTACTGTCTTTGGGCATTCGTTCTGGCGTATGCAATACCTTTCTATAGTATTTTTTGCCATTGGCTACAACGGCACAACGGGCATATAAAAAAACGTCGGGAGAAAAACGATTGGTGTCACCCCAGCCAGTCTGTATGGCATGTGCTTCTGTATCAAGGGCGTGGAGTGCACGGGCCAGACAATCTTCAAAGGCGAAAATTTCCGCCTCCTTGTAAATACTTAATGCCACAATAGCGGGAGATACTATATCCTGCGGACGCTTTCTTCCCCAATCAAACTGCTCAATAATATTCCAAAAAGTGTCAGGCTTCATCTTTTCCGCAGACATCGTGACAGATGGCGAGATTGTAACTTGTGCATCCGGGTATTTTTCCTGCAAGTTGCGGACAAACGCTGCATTGAGGGCATTGAGCGGCATATTTATGATTGAACCATTCGTCATGAAGTCACATTATGTAAATGTTCTAATTTGCTAATTTTCAAATAGTTGTGTTGAAAATAACACGAACTACTTTCAATCAGGCACTTATGTATAGTTATACGCCACAAAGATAAGTAAAATCACTGTGATTACTCAAAAAATTTTCTGTTTAGAAGCCGCGTTTGACCGGAACAACTCCCGTATCCGCTCAAATAAGCGTGTAATGATCCTGCGTTCTTCGGTAATGATACGGGCCTGGCCTGACATTTCCTGATGAAAAGGAATAAGATGCCCGTAACTGCCGCGCAGGGAATCTGGCAACGATACTTCTACCTGATAAGCATCTTTTTGGGGCAGTTGTGAAAGGAATGTGACGTAGCCTTCCACCATACCATATCGTTGCGGAGGAAAGCCGTCCAAACGCACAAGAACCCGCTGCCCGGACGTAATTTTGGAGAGCGCAGAAGCAGCAATAGTGGCCTTGCCTATAATGTCGCGTTCCGCGTCCGATCTTGCCACAGAAAAGTCTGTATGCGCCGGAAGAATGGCTAGCACTTCCGCATTTGCTGCCACATTTTGTTGCGCACTCCATACACCTGAAAGGGATACTCTTCCCGCGATAGGAGCGGTAATCAGATATTGTTGTTTCCAAATGGCCACCTCACTGCGCAATCTTTGCAGGTCTTCTGTCAGGGCGAGATTTTTGTCGTTGGCCTGATCGTTTTGGGTTTGTCGGAGGTGAGCAATCTGACTTTTCAATTGTGCTATCTGCATCTGATTTTGCAAAAGCGCGGATTCATTGGCGGTCATCTGTCGCTTTTGCTGCAACCAAAGTGCTTCTGCCTTTTCCCATTCCATATCTGAGATGACTTTTTCATTGCGCAGTTTGGTTTGTCTTTCGCGTTCGCGTGTAGAAAGGGCCAGTTCTCCTGATAAATATTCCTTTTGCAGGGACAAATTGGTGTTGATTTGCTCTAACTGAAAAATCTGACTGCTCAAAGCCCCGATTTGTACCGCCGTGCCGGGATTGGAGGTGAAATAGCGCCGGTCGCGCCAGTGCTGACAAAAGGCAGAATAAGCATTTTGTAAAGACCCTAATTGCGGCATGGAGGGCAGATGCGTGGCCGTATCAGCCCCGGAAAGCCAGGTTTCTAAACGCAGTACTTCCTGCCAGTCGGCTGTACTTTCCATGACGGCCAGCAAGGTGCCTTTTTCTACGGGTTGCCCTTCCTGCGCCAGTAAGGCCACTACACGGCCTCCCACTGGCGACAGCACCCGAACGGGCGGACGCGCTGTGGTAAGGGTAATGCCTGCTTCCACAATATCGGGATATTGCACGCGCCAGGCAGCCAGCAGCAGCAGCAGGAAAAAAATACCAATCATGGTGATGCCATACCGCATCATCCAGGAAGGTGGATTGCCGATGAGGTATTGCGATGCCTGTGTTCCATCAAGACCCGGCGGGGGCATTGGCGGCGGCGGTATCCGTTGATCTGGGCGGTACATAATCAGGTTTCAATTTAAATTCGGGTAACACTTCGCGCATTCCGTAGTGGTCTATGGCCATTTGTTTGAGCGGATTGGTGCTCCATTCTTCCCACTCACAGGTATATGGATTATAACCGCATTTGAGGGGTTTGGAGTACATATCCTCTGGATTTTCGATATACGCACGACAATCGGTGCAGATATAGCGAAACTCACAGTCTTTACACACTGCAATCTGGTCTTTCGTGACGTTCCAGTATTTTTTAAAATCCGGATGATCCAATGCCTCCTGTAGCGTGGTGTCCCGGATGTTTCCAAATGACTGTGTCATGGACGGGCAGTTTTTGATATTACCCTCTGCATCAATGGAGATTTTCCGGTTGAGGCAGGAGTTGTGGTGCTGGGATTCGGTGAAGGTTGGGATGTTGCTTGCAAAATAATATGGTGCAATTACACCACAACACATTTTACTTGAAATGTCATCAACCACCTGGACTATAAAACCCATACCTTCTTTGTTACATTCTCTAAGTACTTCATATTCTGATCCATTATAAAACTGAAGAAATTTTATTCTTGGAAACTCTTCAATAACACATTCCCAATCTTCTAAAACAAATTTTTTTTCAATTGGCGCAATGATTTCAACCGATTTAGCAATTGTATGATCTAACAATGCCATTATTTCTCTTATTTCGCTGATATTTATAGGCTTACAACACCTAATTTGAATATCTTTGCAACCTAATGACAATAACTCGGCAAATAAAGTCTTAAAATTTACCCTTGAGTTATGATCTATATCAATAATTGCATTTGAAATGAACGAAGGAATATCCCAAGATAAATCAATTGCTTTGTAGTACTTTGGCAAATCAGTGAAAAATATTAGTTCATTTTCAATTAGAAAATTAAAATATTCAATTATTATATTATTATTTTTTTTATTTCCTATATCGTTTTTTTCTATAAGGGCAGATAACGTAAATGCTTCTTCTGACGAAAGTAAACGTGTTAGTGCTTTTGGCACTAAATGAAATTGGCTTTTGGCCATATCCATTAAAATATCCCTACTGAAACCATTTATCAAAATGGCAGATGGATTAAGGATGAAAGTCTGGTTAATTAACACCTTTCGTAAATTTATTTTTTGTATGTGATCGTTTTAGATATTGGTTTATAATGTCCTCCATTTAAAAAATATTGATTTGTTTGATACCCCTTAGATGACACAGTAGTCCTTTTAATGTCTAATAGGGGGATAATCTCGCCATCAGGACCAATAAATGTTGTAAAAACTTGTGCAAGTCTAAAATTTACAGGAATGGTACAATGGAGGAGTTCTGGGAAATGTGTGATTAAGTATTTTTCCTCTTTATTCATAATTCATTTTTTTTAGTTGTAAAGCAAGTTTTTTTTCAAGATTGTAATTACAAGGTATGGAAGTCATGTGAAACTGGCCCACAGGGTTTGCTTCCAAAAAAACAAATCGGTCATCCTTAGTAAGTACCATATCAATTGAAGCGGTTTGCAAACCAGCTGTTTTCATCAAGAGATCAAGCTTGTTTTTAAGTAATTCTGGCAGATTAAAGGGAAATGACTTATTCGGATTAACATTGTCGTATTTTCGGAAATCTGTTGCAGTTTGCGGGTTCTGTTGTGAGCAAATAGCCATACTATAAAATTCCCCTAAAAGGTAGAAAATTCGTATATCCGCTTCTTTATCTATTTTTTCCTGAAACAATGAAGGGGCAAATTCGTCAGATATACTCTCCACGCTCACTTCTTCTGTATAAGTCATAAAACCTAAATTTTCAACTTTGGGGCTAAAACATTCGGATATGCTCTTCGTTATCCATTTTTGGGAAACCATTTCTTTTTGTACTTTTTCAATGTTAGTAGTTATAAGTGTCTCTGGAATTAGTATATCTAATTCTACAGCCATTTGTAGTAGTTCCAACTTATTGACACCTCCTTTGTGGAAGGTACCAATGTGTGGAATATTTCTGAGATGAAAATGGATGAAATCTGTAATGACTTTTTTTTCTTCATTGAAATATGTCTTAATGTATTTTTCCAGCATACCATTTGAAGAAAGCATGACATCCGGAAAATTTAAACAGATGGCACCGCGTCTGTACCAATAAGCTCTAACACTTCGAATAGAAAGAATATCCTTCTTATTTTTACACAGGATAATATCCCAATTTGTTCTGTTTCTGAGATAAATTTTCTCTACTTCGATTGTATCTTCTAAATTAATTCTAAAAAATGGAACCTTCCAGTGCAAGAGCCATTCACAAATGTGTGTGGTACTCAGGTCCAGTTCTTCTGACATGATTAAGACCATTATTTGTTATTTTTTTTATTAATAGTGATGAAAAAATCCAGATCAATAGGGGGCAATCCCAACAAAGCCCTTCTTTCATTTACCTGTTCCGGTGGCTCTATGGGTGCGCGTTCATAACGCGACGGGTCCGTTGGAGAAATCCGAAACTGGGTACCGTAGTACTGCGTACCCGCGTCGTGCAATTGGATGCGATCCCATAAAGTGGCATAGTATGACCATTCCATACGCTTTTCTTTGCAGGCGCGTTCCACCATGGACAAGTATTTTTTCATCACAGTGTAATTGTTACAGTGTAACAAAATGTAGGGATAAACCCGCGCCTGCAATTCCCCGACTTCCTGTGCAGAAGACCAGGGATAGTCGTCTAATAAAGGCAACATCGCTAACAAATTGAGTGAATCCTGAGCGATGGCGATTTTACTATCGGTGGATTCATCTGGCACCGGACTGTATCCTTTTATTTTGATATATTGGTTGCCAGCACTCCGATAATACTGGTCTTTTATGTACATATTGGCCAGAAAAAAAGATTTATCTGGCTTTGGGTATGATTTATATTGATCTTTTACCTGACTGACAATGTATTTCCATGCCGGAAGATTATGTAATACGAACAATTCCGGGTCATGCAAAAGCAATATTTTATCAGCATTGTCAAAGGAGAGCCATGCTTTTAAATAATAAAATGCAGAATCTCTATTTCCGGATAATGCGGCTTTGGATGCCAGGCGATACAAACGGACAGGCACCTTCATGGCGCTTTCACTGATGGTTACCCGGCGATTGAGTTGGCGACCGCGCTCGCTGTCATTATCAGCAAGTGCGCTGTCGGCTCCGAAAGCACGAACATCAAAACGAAAGGAAGGTAGTTTGCCTTTTTGCATCAGGTAATGCCGGACACTCAAAGCCCGCCGTTCGGACAACTCCACATTGTCCTGTTGCTTTCCAATCCGATCTGTGTACCCACGCAACAAAAGTATCCGATCGCGGTTTTTTTGCAAATATACCACCGCCGTATCTAAGGTCTTGCAGGCAGCATCGCTTAATGAATCTGATCCGGTTTTAAAATGTATCGCATGAGCGGCATACCGGGGTCTTTCACTGTCTGCTTCTAAGGCTACAACCGACTTATCGAAGGGCTTTACATTTAGATGTGGATAGGCAGTGGGTTGTCCTGCCAAAGAATCCGCTTCCGTGATAGCGTGAATATCAATTTCGTCTATAAAAAAGTAATAACTAATTCCCTGATCGTCTTCGGGAAAGGAGTAAGGCGCTGCCGGATTGTAAAAAGCGCCTAAAACGATGTGCAACAGGGGACGGGTTGGTTTAAGATAGTATTGTACAGTATGCCATTGCGCTAAAATGACAGTATCTATGAGGAAAGGACTGTCATTCGCCAGCATACAATCTGGATTAGGTATCCGGATGGCTTTGTCGGAGAATGTAATACCAAAATATTTGACAAAATCCGGTCTGTAGGAAGTGCCGTCCGACCGGATTATATGAACATTAAACCGTACACTGTATATTTTTGCAGTATCCAAAGGTTGAAGGAGTCTATTCCCGATATAGCCGCCGCCGCCGCGCCTGCAAATGCCACCTTTGGGATTTACCCGGATACGCATCATGGATGCGCCTGCCTGAGGTTGGCAGTTATTAAAGTTATAGTGTACTGCTTCGCTATTCTTAGGTGTATAGTGCCGGGAGAAAAGGTGTGTATCAAAATGATAGCCCAAAGTTTTCCACGAGTGGCATCGTTCATTAAATTCATTCGAGTCTCTTTGCCAAGCAGACAGCATGGGCTTTCTCAGGTTTTCAAAGCCGGGATTAACTACCAGATTTTGTGCTGGCAGAATATTCCATGAAAAAAGCAGGTAAAACAAATAAATGTATTTTTTCATATGTATTATTTATTAATTATGAATAAATTATGGTCATTTATATTATATTACTGAAAAAATCATGCGCCCACTCAATAAAGATTCAAAAAATGGACGCATGATGTTAGTAATTATAAAAGTAAAATCTTTTATAACAAAGAGTTATAGCAAAGGACCATTGGAATCGTCTGAACTACCATCCCGCGTTTGCCGAACTTCATCAATATTGGCTCCTGAGCTAGTATAGGCAGTATCATGCCACCCTCTACCATCACTACCAGTATCAACCTTTCCCCCAATAATAGCGTTCAGGTTTTTGATGGAACTTGTTTCAAACATTTTGAACTTATCATCAGAAATTTTTTCGAATTTCATAATTTAGAACATTAAAGATTTACTTCCCTTCTTTTCACTCGCCCTCCTCCCCACGGATTCAGGCCGGGTGGGTAGTTTCCCGACTTTCCTCATCTATTGTG